>Ga0209913_1000071_pt1 | contig 126527 bp, 114 predicted proteins | sample PersoiDNA2013203_FD_185805 | JGI IMG/M metagenome (GOLD analysis project Ga0209913, IMG submission 185805) | Permafrost soil microbial communities from the Arctic, to analyse light accelerated degradation of dissolved organic matter (DOM) -... | ecosystem: Environmental > Terrestrial > Soil >...
GGCTGAACGCCGGTCAGCGTAGGCTGGCTCTACAGTTTCAGAGCGCAGGTAACGTCTAACGGTGTTTCTGGAGATGCCAAGTCGCTTGGCAATCTCCCTTAGCGATATCTGGTCACGTAAGTGCCAGCGCCGAATAATTCCTAGTAATGCCACGTCGATCACTCCAATCTCCTACCTGATTGCTTAGGTAGGATTGTGTCTCAAACTGGAGTGAACCCCTCGGGCTGGACCAAGGTTGGTTGAGAAACTAAGCCGCTTGCCGAGCGAGTTGTGCTTCGAAATGGTTAGGTGATTGATAGCCCAGCGCTGAGTGCATACGCCGTTCGTTGTAAATCTCTTCGATGAAGTATGGCAGCCTGCCGGCCACATCGTCGAATTTCTCATAACCAGCCAGATAGACCTCTTCGACCTTGAGCGTCTTCATGAAGCTCTCCGCTTGCGCGTTGTGATACGGGTTGGCTGGTGCGCTTGACCAGCCCGAAGTATCTGTACCAACTGAATTTAGAGTCTAATGATCCGATGAGGTGGCTGGTCTGGTCAATATTTTTGCATAGGCCTCCCCAAGTCTGATGGCAAGGTAACCAGAGGCGCGGGTGGCTTGAACCCCAGGCTGCTATGCGGTCGAATATGATTGTAGTGGTACCGCCAGCGCTCAATAAGAATCATGGCTTCCTTGAGGCTATAGAAGATTTCCCCGTTGAGAAACTGATCTCGGAATTTTCCGTTGAAGGACTCGCAATAGCCATTCTCCCAGGGGCTTCCTGGTTCAATATAGGCGGTTTGTACACCGATCTTCGCAAGCCACTGTCGTAGTGACCTAGCCCGAAGTAATTAGTCCAACGAATGTGAGAGGATTTCACAAGTTGGACGTTATTTTGGAGAAGCAAGTCATGCCAATCAAACATCACAAGCCCGAACAAATTATCGCCAAGCTGCGGCAGATCGAAGTATTCACTGCGCAGGGTAAAGTCCTGGCAGCTGCCTGCAAGGATGCAAGTATTTCAGAGCAAAGCTACTACCGCTGGAAGAAGGAATACGGCGGCCTGAAGATCGACCAGGCTAAGAAGTTGAAGGAGCTTGAACGAGAGAATGCAAGGCTGAAGAAGATCGTGGCAGATCTGTCGTTAGAGAAGGCCATGCTCAAGGAAGTCGCCTCGGGAAACTGGTAAGCCCCACACGGAGGCGCGATGCGGTGGCGATGCTCATGAGTCGATTTCGGGTATCGCAACGCATTGCCTGCCGGGTGGTGGGGCAACCCCGTGCGACACAACGCTATCAAGCTATTCCCCGTGCCGATGAGTCGGCCTTGACACATGCGGTGGTGGAGCTGGCCAATCTCTATGGTCGCTATGGATATCGCACCGTCACTGGCCTGCTGCAACTGCAAGGCTGGGATATTCAGCATGGTCGGGTATGGCGTATCTGGAAGGCTGAAGGGCTCAAGGTGCCGCACAAACAGAAACCCCGTGGCCGGCTATTCCTCAATGACGGCTCCTGCATTCGGCTGCGGCCCCAGTATCGAAATCATGTCTGGAGCTATGATTTCGTCAGTTGCCAGACACACGACGGCCGCAAATTCCGAGTGCTTGTTCTGCTCGATGAGCACACACGTGAATGCCTGTCGTTGGTTGTAGCCCGTCATATCAAGGCCATGGATGTGCTCGAAGCGCTCTCCGTGCAGATGATTTCCCGAGGTGTGCCGGCTTACATTCGTTCGGACAATGGCCCTGAATTCGTTGCCATCGCGCTACGAAGTGAGTTCAACGAGTTGTGCCTTATGCTTTGAGGGTTTATAGCAGGAGGCTAGCAACTCTGTGAAGTATGAGTAAAGTATGTCGACATTTACTTCGAGTGGGAGTTGGAACGATAGGCTAAATGAATTGGCGTGGATGGTGAAAAAAGAAAAACGGCTGACATCGCACGATGCCAGCCGTTTTTTATTGCCTTGTGGATTGCTACAATGACCAGAATCAGCCGTTCAGGATACGCATGCCTTCCTCGGTATAACGCGGACCGCTGGCCGCATCGGCAGGGAACAGCCGGTTCAGTTCTTCCAGATGCGACGCCGTCAACGTCACCGCCAGCGCGCCGCTGTTTTCTTCCAGATAGCTGCGGCGCTTGGTGCCCGGAATCGGGACGATATGGTCGCCTTGCGCCAGCACCCATGCCAACGCCAGTTGTGACGGCGAGCATTCATAGCGCGTTGCCAGTTCTTTTACCTTCTCGACCAGCAGCAGGTTCTTCGCAAAGTTCTCGCCCTGGAAGCGTGGATTGTGGCGACGATAATCGTCCGCCTCGAATTGGTCCGGCCGCGTGATGGCGCCGGTCAGGAAGCCGCGTCCGAGCGGGCTGTACGGCACGAAGCCGATGCCCAGCTTGTTGCATGTCGCCAGCACGTCTTGCTCGGGGTCGCGTGTCCACAGAGAGTATTCGCTTTGCAGTGCGGTGATCTTGTGGACCTTGCTGGCGCGCTCCAGCGTTTGCGACGACGCTTCCGACAGGCCGATGTGGCGGATCTTGCCGGCCTTGACCAGATCGGCCAGCGCGCCCACGGTTTCTTCAATCGGCGTGCTCTGGTCGATGCGGTGCTGATAGTACAGATCGATGGTCTCGACGCCGAGTCGTTTCAGGCTGCCTTCGACCGAGCTGCGGACGTAATCGGGCTTGCCGTTGACGCCGCGCGCCGCCGGGTTGGCCGGATCGCGCACGATGCCGAACTTGGTCGCGATGAACACCTGGTCGCGTTTGCCCTTGATGGCCTTGGCGATCAGCTCTTCATTAATGTGCGGGCCGTACATGTCCGCGGTATCGAGGAAGCAGATGCCGAGTTCCAGCGCGCGATGGATGGTGGCGATGGATTCATTGTCGTCGCGATTCGAATAGAAATCGCTCATGCCCATGCAGCCGAGGCCGATGGACGAGACGGTCGGGCCGTCAACGCCGAGCTTGCGGGTGCCGACTTGCGTTGCCGGTTTTGCGTGTGGAGTTGTTGCGTTTGTTGCTGTGGTCATTGGAAGCGTCCTCGATAGATTGCGGTTGAGCGACGACGACCGCCGGCAGCGCGGCCTCCACGTCCTTATACATTTTGACCTTCATATGCAGGACGGACAGGTTGCTTTGCAGTTCGGCGATCGTCTCTTCCACGGTGCGGGCATGCTGTTGCAGCAATGCCTTCCGTGCAGACACACTTTCCGCCGTGTTGCCGGCGCGACGCAGTTCTGCATAGCGCAGCATGTCGCGGATCGGCAGACCGGTAGAACGCAGCTTGAGCAGGAATCCGATCCAGAGCAGATCTTCTTCGCGGTACAGGCGGTGCGTATTGTCCTGGCGCGCGATCGGATCGAGCAGGCCGATCTTTTCGTAATAGCGCAGGGTATGCACCGACAATCCGGTCTTCGCAGCAGCTTGTTGTATGGTCAGGGAAGTGGTCATGTAGGGCAGTCTAGAAGTTGGAGTGCGCTCTAAGTCAAGGGGGATTATGAACCTTTTTCCTGACTGCGGCGTCAGGATGACGCTGCTTATCCGGGGCGCGCCAGCAAACTTTCGGCAGCTATGCAAAGATAGCGGTTTTCGCGAGAAAGCCCATGTACGGTTGTTCGATAGCCGACCGGCAGCGCATGCAGCTTTCTCAATTTGCAACTCAGGAGAAGAGTGAATGAGTCACCAATTTAATCCGGCCCCCATCGCAGCAAAATTAGGCATTCCCGCCGCTGACCTCGGCATTGAACTGATCGGCCATGCTGCTGACGGTATCGAATACGAAAGCGTGCTGCTGTTCAACAAGAAGAACACCGCGCCGGTCGCAGGCGTGTTGTCGATTCCTAACTTCTTCGGCGTCAGTCAGAAGGCTTTGGAAGTCGCGGCCACCACCATCGGTGTAGACCAGGCAATTCTGGTCGGCGACGTCTACGGCAAGACCGTGCGTCCGACCAATGGCGACGAAGCCATGGCCGCCATCATCCCATTGAAGAAAGATCGTGCGGAGTTGCGCAAGCGCATGAACGCCGCGCTGGCAGCGCTCAAGGGCCAGGAGAAGGTCAAGCTGAGCGGCAAACTCGGCGTGTGCGGCTTCTGCTTCGGCGGCACCGCCGCACTGGAACTGGCGCGCTCGGGCGCAGCATTGGAGGCATTCGCCTCGTTGCACGGCGCACTCGATACGCCCAATCCTAAGGATGCAGAAAACATCAAGGGCGCGATCCTGGTGCTGCACGGTGTGCAGGATCCATCAGTGCCGCGCGAGCAGGTCAACGGCTTCATCGATGAAGTCAGCGCCGCCAAACTGGACTGGCAACTGGTCAACTACGGCCAGGCCGGCCATTCGTTCACCGACCCGGACGCCAGCAATCCCGGTTTTTACTATCACAAGCAAACGGCGGAACGTGCGGCCGTGGCGTTGAAGAATTTCTTCGCAGAAAAGCTTGCCTGATTGTGGTAAGGGACTCGCAGCAAGGAAAGAGGCTTGCAGCCAGGCTTTTGAATTCGGTGTAAAAATGGATTCATAAAAGAAAAAGCCCAACGGCATTCACCGTTGGGCTTTTTTGCAGACAATCCAATTTAATCAGCGGAGATTTTTAAAAAATCAAAGGGCATGCGATGAACTCAGCACGCGCTCGGTCGCTACATATCTCTGATTCCAATAAAGGTTCCACGCACACTATTTGGATACCGGTTACTCAGATTTTCACCCATGTTTGGCGCATAGCTATCAAATTGTTCAAATACTGTGGTGAATCCTAAATCATAAATTAAACCTAGTAGATATTCTTTTTGTATCCAAAACGATTTATCGTTTTCATAGGATGCCCACCGCATTTTTTCCCTTTCCTCGAAAGGCAAAGCTTGATCGAACTCGTAATACCATCTTCCAGGCAGGCCCTCATGTACATCCATGGGGGCCAGATTAAATTGTTTCACTCCACTGTCCTGCGGGGTGGCAAAGTGAGTTTCTAAAATCAATAATTTCTTTGTGTTCCTGGCTAATTTTTCTAAAAACGCCTTGGGATTATCGAAGTGGTAAAAAAGACCGCAACAAAAGGCGGCGTCATAGGGGCCATATTTGTCGAGATTCCAAGCTGTATCTTTAACGAAATTCAAGTTCGGTAGATCAAGATTTTCTTTTACATAATTGCAACAAGCAATACTCTCTTCCCTGACTTCCAGTCCTAAAGTATCAAATCCCATTTTGGCGATTTCAACTGTATAGCCGCCCTCCAGGCATCCTAAATCGACGACACGGTAATTCTTTTTGTTCGAAGGAAAGACCAAATTTAATATTTTACGTGTGGAGATGGTGCATGGATGATCGCTCATGAGCATCGCATCTGGTTTTGTAAAAGAACCATTGTCCAACTGAATATTATGAGCAGTAAAATTCATTGTTTCACCTTCACCCTTATTTACGGAATTGGTTTGGAATCAAGTATTTTTTGTAAAAAATCTTTTGATTAACTAACTGGATCACTGCGATCTTACTTGTTGATAGAACTGATATGCTGAAAATTCCTCGAATGACATGGTTAAATAGCAACAGTTCGGCAAGCTGATCAAGCCAACTTGGCTGTCACATCCTTTTTGTCCTATCGGTAACGACAACGGATGATCTGCTCTCTCGGCGTCCGATAATAATTAATACCGCGCGGAATACGCAAGTACTGCCCTTGCTTATCCAGTGCCCCGAGGATTCATACGTCATCAATTTAATTTTTATCGCGCATTTCGTTCGGCGAAGCACACGGTAAACATGGATGCGGCGGCGGGGGAGGATGGCGGCTTTCTCTGAGCAGGCGTAAAAAAACCGGCGTTTTTTCGACGCCGGTCAGTTTCTTGCGCAAGGAGCGGACGACTACTCTTTGACCGCCCCGGTCATACCCGACACGTAATATTCCACGAAGAAGGAATACACCACCGCCACCGGCAGCGAGCCCAGCAGCGCGCCCGCCATCAGCGCACCCCAGTGGTAGACGTCGCCGTCGACCAGCTCGGTGACGATGCCCACCGGCACCGTCTTCACTTCCGAGGAAGAGATGAAGGTCAGCGCATAGATGAACTCGTTCCACGACAGCGTGAAGGCGAAGATGCCGGCCGAGATCAAGCCCGGCACCGCCAGCGGCAGGATGATCTTGATCAGGATTTTCCAACGCGTGGCGTCGTTGATCAGCGCGCATTCTTCTAGTTCATACGGAATCTAGCGGAAGCAGTCCATCAGCAGTCAGGTGCAAAACGGAATCCGGAAGGTGATAAATCAGATACTCGCTGAAACTATTTGGGGTCTGTGCAACGTTCATTTCTGAAGTCAGGATCGCAGCGACTTAGCACGTCCTCCCGCAAGGAAAAGTAATCATGCAAGTAGTGCTCTCTCTGCGATGTAATATAGGCGATTTTCAACGCGTTGAGCATTCGAAGTTCATCCCGGCATGGGTAATACAGTCGGGGAAGGTGCGGCATCAGATAGTTGGCGATCTTCAGGTTTGGCGTCAACGCGAGCACTGCAGAGGCGATACGCTCAATCACGAAAACCTTGATCTGCATGAGACTGTTGCCATGCTTGGTAACTGCATTGAGACGTTCATTCAAGCTGCTCTTCTCATGTTCGGCAATGTCAAAGATTCGCTCCGTAATCGCAAACCACGTTCTCCAGAAGACCGGCTTGGCGACAATGTAGTTGCAGAAAACAGTCGTCCGGAAATCGTTGATGAATACGTTGAAGTCGATGGGAATGTCAATGCGGCTGAAGAAATCCTCCATGATCGCAAGCATCCCGGAATAAGATTTCTCACCTTGCTGGAATACATTCAGATGGCACGCAGAATCCACCACGGATGGCGAGAAAGTATAGATGTCGGCGCCGGGATTTTTTTCGATGAACGAAAGCGCTTTTTCCGCCGTCAGATGCATTTGTGTTTTGAAAAGTGGCAATAAGAAACCGTAGTAGTTGCCTTCCTCAAGTACGTTCTCCAGGAAGTAGCTACGTATTCCCCAATATTCGCGCCAATCGGGCCGGGGATTTCCTTTGATCTCCAATGGAAGGAAACCAGGATCGAGCATTTCTTTGCTGGCCTCGTCGTTGTAGAGCTGGAAGATATTGATGCTCATGTCGTTGAAGGATTTTCGTAACGTGGTGGCACCAAGAGGAGATCGGAATCTTCTTCATCTAATTTGGCAGGCGGGACGCTTTCGTCGACCTGGAAAAAATTAATGTAGTCTTCGTTGAATTCCAGCGCATCGCAATGCTGCAGCACGCAGGTACGCAGGGAGAAGTAGATACGCAGGTATTCGGTGTCGAATGAATCCGCATAGGCGATTTTGAGTGCATTGAGTAGCACCATCTCTTTGCGATAGGCAAAGTAATTGGAATTTGCTTGCCATGGCATCGATTGAATATCGAAATCGAATACTTTCAGCTCCGGTAGTAGCGCCAGGAGCAGGGAGGCGATGCGCTCGATGATGAATACCTTCATCGACAGAGAGGCTTTGTGGTACTCGGTCGTTTTGTTCAGCAACCGCGCCAGCTGACCTTCATTTCGTTCGGCAATGTGAAATAGTCGCTCGGTGATAGTGAACCACTTGTTCCAGAATACAGGTCTGGCGACGATGTAATTGCAGAAAACGGTGCTGCGGAAATCATTAATGAATTTGCTGAAATCGATGCTGATCTCGAGCATGTCGAGAAATTCTTTCATGACGGGGATCATGCCGGGATGGCATCGGTTGCCTTGCTCAAATACGTTCAGATAGCATGCGGCCTCCGGGAACCATGGTGAGAAGGTGTAGACGTCGCCGCCGGGATTGTCTGCGATGAAAGAGAGTACCTGTTGCGACGCCAGACAAGTCTTTTCCTTGAAGAGCGGAGACAGAAATCCGTAGTAATCATTTTCCCGCAATGTGTTCCTGAGGAAGTATTTTCGGATCGCCCAGTATTCGCGCCAATCCGGACGCGGATTGCCGGCTACTTCCAAGGGAGTGAAGCCGGGATCCAACATCTTCCTGCTCTTCTTGTCATAGAACAGTTGAAAAATATTTACTTTCATTCGAAAGCACTCCAGGTTCAATGTACCTGCAAGATTTTGTTCTCGATCGCATTTTTGTCGCATAACCATTTTGGCGAATCGTAGTCGAGAACTTCCTGTACCAGCCGTTGTAAGACCTCCGGCTTCACGAAGTCATCAATCACCGCGTGAGGGAATGGCAAGGCCTCAGGAAAATCTGTAAATGAGGACCGGAGATGATCAAGGTTAATCGGAGTGTAAGAATTTGACATTCAGATCCTCCTATACCACGTCATTCAAGGAAGAGCGAATGACGTGTGCCGGGTTAGTTGGATTCAGAATAGTCGACTGTGCGGTACACCTCTATAGTAAAAATTCGATTATTTAAGTCTATTCAATGTATTTTTTAAGTCAAATACATGCTAATACTTGGTCGTATCTATTTGTTGTAGGCGTGAAAAAGGCTGACATCTTGCGATGCCAGCCTTTCACTTTGGGCGGGAGAGAATTACTCCTTGACCGCCCCGGTCATACCCGACACGTAATATTCCACGAAGAAGGAATACACCACCGCCACCGGTAGCGAGCCCAGCAGCGCGCCGGCCATCAGGGCTCCCCAGTGGTAGACGTCGCCGTCGACCAGCTCGGTCACGATCCCCACCGGCACCGTCTTCACTTCCGAAGAAGAGATGAAGGTCAGCGCATAGATGAACTCGTTCCACGACAGCGTGAAGGCGAAGATGCCGGCCGAAATCAGGCCGGGAACCGCCAGCGGCAGGATGATCTTGACCAGGATTTCCCAACGCGTGGCGCCGTCGATCAGCGCGCATTCTTCCAGCTCATAGGGAATCGAGCGGAAATAGCCCATCAGCAGCCAGGTGCAGAACGGGATCAGGAAGGTCGGATAGGTCAGGATCAGCGCCCAGCGCGTATCGAACAGACCCAGCTTGAACACGATCGCCGCCAGCGGGATGAACAGGATCGATGGCGGGATCAGGTAAGCCAGGAAGATGCCCAGGCCGACTTGCTTGGAACCCTGGAAGCGCAGGCGTTCGATCGCATAGGCAGCAAACACGCTGGCCGCCAGCGAGGCAAACGTCGACACCACCGACACGATCACCGTATTGAGCAACCATGCCGGGTACTGGGTTTCGAACAGCAGCTTCTTGAAGTGGGCCAGCGTCGGCGCCACCACCCAGAACGGATTGCCGGTCTGGCGCAGCAATTCGTTGTCCGGTTTGAACGCCGTGATCACCATCCAGTAAAACGGAAACAGCAGCACGAACACGAAGATGCCCAGCGGGATATAGGTGGTGATCCAGCGTCGCGGCAGCGACTGCAGGAAATCCATGCCTTGGGTTTCTTGCTGCAGGTCTTTTGACTTCTTGCTCATTTGTCACCTCCTTGTTGCCAGCCGCGACGTTGCAGGCCGAAGTACGAAAACATGATGGCTGCCAGCAGGAAGGGAATCATGTAGGTTGCCAGCGCGGCGCCTTCGCCGAGGGAGCCGCCGGGGATGGCCCGTTGGAACGACAGCGTCGCCATCAGGTGCGTGGCATTGAGCGGACCGCCGCGGGTAAGCACATAGATCAGCTGGAAGTCGGTGAAGGTGAACAAGACCGAGAAGGTCATCACCACCGCGATGATCGGCGTGAGCAAGGGCAGCGTGACGTAGCGGAATTGCTGCCACGGCTTGGCGCCGTCGATGGCGGCCGCTTCATACAGCGAAGGCGAAATCGTCTGCAGGCCGGCCAGCAGCGAAATGGCGACGAAGGGAATACCGCGCCAGACGTTGGCAACTACCGTCGAAATGCGCGCCAGCCAGGGATCGCCGAGAAAGTCGATGTAGTGGTCGATCAGCCCCATCTTCACCAATGCCCAGCTGATGACCGAAAACTGCGAGTCGTACATCCACCAAAACGCCAGCGCCGACAAGGCGGTTGGGACGATCCATGGCAACAGCACGATGGCGCGGAAGAAGGACTTGAGCGGCAGGTTCTTGTTGAGCAGGATCGCCAGCCACAAACCGAGCACGAACTTCAGGATGCTGGCACTGATGGTATAGAACAGCGTGTTGAACAGCGACAGCTGCGCCAGCGAATCGCCCAGCAGATAGGAATAGTTGTCGAGTCCGATGAAGCTGCCTTCGCCGCCGATCTTGGTATCGGTAAAGCCAAGCCAGACACCGAGTCCGAGCGGGTAGGTCAGGAACACGACCAGCAGTAATACGGCGGGCGCCATGAACAGCATGCCCAGCACATTACGATTGTTCAGCAAGCGGGATAACATAAGCAGACCTCGGTAAGCGTGATGACTGCGTTCGCATGGCAGTTGCCGATGCGAACGCATGTTTTGCTCCATGCATTGGCATTTAGGGAGCAAGTATTCACTGCACTAAACCTGTTCACGATCGGTAGCGAGAGGTCGCCAGCCGGTGGCGGACGGAGCGCAGCCCTTTGCGTAATCCCTGGAGCGTAACGAAGTACGCGGGGATTTCGAGCACCGCCCGACGCCGGATCACACGGCCTCGCAGTAAGATCGTGAGCAGGTTTCTATGCCTTGTAGAAACGCTTGGCTCGCTCCGCCGCGCGGTCGATGGCCTGCTGCACGGTCTTGCTGCCACTGGCGGCCTCCGCCACCATGTCGACCACCACGTAGTCCGCCATACACGCCGCCGATGCCTGGCCCAGCGGACCTTCGTGACCGTGGTCGATCATCAGCGCCGCCGAATCGCGATACACGGTTGCCTTCGGATCGGAAGTCCAGACCGGATTCTTTTCGTAGGCTTTGAGCGACTGGCTGACGTAACCGATGGACGCTTCCATCCATGGGTTGTATTGCTCAGGCTCGAACATGAACTGCACGAAAGCCTTGGCCGCGTTCGGGAACTTGGTGTGCTTGAAGATCATCATCTGCGTGATCTGCATCAGCTCGGTCGGCTTGCCGGCAGGGCCGACCGGGAAGTGGGCGTGTTGCGTATCCTTCGCCATTTCCAGCATTTTCGGATCGGTCGAGTTCTTCGCTGCGTAGTACACCGAGATGCCGTTGGCGGTCATGCTGATCTGGCCGTCCAGGTAAGCCTTGTTGTTCGACGGATCTTGCCACGACAGCGTGCCGGGGATGAAGGTTGGATACAGTTGCTTGGCGTATTCCAGCGCTGCACGGGTTTCCGGCGAGTTGATGGCGACTGCGCCCTTCTTGTCGACCAGCTTGCCGCCATGCGCCCACAGCAACCAGTGGGCCCAATTGTTGGCGTCGCCGACGGCCTTGCCGAGTGCGAAACCGGCCGGCGTATTCTTGGCCTTGAGCGCCTGGCACAGTTTCAGGAAACCGGCGGTGTCTTTCGGGATGCCGTCGAAGCCGGCGGCCTTGACCTGGCTTTCACGGTAGACGATGGCATTGCCGACCACGCCGAACGGCAGCGCGATCCACTTGCCGTCCTTGGTGCCGTATTTTCGGCAGACATCGTACCAACCGCCCAGGCGGCTGCCCAGCGAGGTTGCCAGGTCGGTCAGGTCGATCAGTTTGGTTGGATATTGTTGCGGGTCATCGAACCAGCTCATCACGATGTCCGGACCGGAGCCGACGTTGGCCGCAACCGCTGCCTTCGGGCGCAGGTCTTCCCAGCCTTCGCTGTCGGTGCGTACGGCGACGCCGGTCTTTTCGGTGAATTTCTTCACGTTGGCGTTCCACAGGTCTTCATCGCCCTGGACGAAACGCTTCCAGCGCAACACCCGCAGCGTCGCGCCTTTTTCGATGTCGAATTTCAATCCTGCGCCGGTGGCGGCGGGCGCCGCGGGTGCGGCAAATGCATTGCTGGTGGCTACGGTCGAGGCTGCAGCGACGGATGCGCTCGCAGCCAAAAAATCACGTCTGGTCAGCTTAGTCATGTCTCCTACTCCTTCTCTTCTGATGAAAGTGAATGGGTCCGCTCTGATGCGTTGTTATTTTTTACGTGCTGTATTTACAGATGGTGTTGCCGGGACTGCTTGCTAAAGTGCTGCTGAAATGCTCAAGTGCGCGCCAGTGTCTTGCCGCTGTCGGCATCGAACAGGTGCGTGCTGTCATGTTCCGGCACCAGCGTGATGGTGTCGCCGGCGCCGAAGTTGTGACGTTCGCGGAAGATCGACGTCAGGCTGGTGTCGGCAAAGCGGGCATACACTTCGGTGTCGGCGCCGGTTGGTTCGACCACGATGACCTTGGTGCTCATGCCGCTGCCGGCCGGGCCGATGCTCAAGTGTTCCGGACGCACGCCATACACCACGCGCTGGCCGTCGACGCCTTCCAGGCCGCGATGTGCATAAGGTGCCGGCAGGCGGGTGCCGTCAGCGAATTCGACTTCGGCTTTGTCGGCATTGCGGCGCAAAGTGGCGGGGATGAAATTCATCGCCGGCGAGCCGATGAAGCCGGCCACGAAGATGTTGGCAGGGCGGTCGTACAGTTCCAGCGGACGACCGCGCTGTTCCACCAGGCCATCGCGCATGACGACGATCTGGTCGGCCATGGTCATCGCTTCGATCTGATCATGCGTGACATACACGGACGTTGTCTTGAGGCGCTGGTGCAGTTCCTTGATCTCGGTGCGCATCTGCACGCGCAGTTTGGCGTCGAGGTTGGACAGCGGTTCATCGAACAGGAACACTTGCGGATCGCGCACGATCGCACGGCCCATCGCCACACGTTGGCGCTGTCCGCCGGACAGTTGGCGCGGATAGCGTTCCAGCAGCGTGGTCAGACCGAGGATTTCGGCGGCCTTCTTGACCTGTTGCTGGATGAAGGATTTGTCTTTCCGGGCCAGCATCAGCGAGAACGCCATGTTGTCGTTGACCGTCATGTGCGGATACAAGGCGTAGTTCTGGAACACCATCGCAATGTCGCGGTCCTTGGGCTGGACGTTGTTGACGACAGTGCCGCCGATGGAGATTTCGCCTTCGGTGATTTCTTCGAGTCCCGCCAGCATGCGCAGCAGGGTCGACTTGCCGCAGCCGGAAGGGCCTACCAGCACGGCGAACTGGCCGTCTTCGATCTCGATGTCGACGCCGCGAATAACCTGGGTGCTGCCGAATTGCTTTTTGATGCCGCGAATCTGAACTGATGCCATGCCTTGCTCCTCGTCTCTATATCTCGTTTTTGTGTCTGCGATGAACCCCTTCTTGGAGGGCGTTCGCACATTTAATTCTGAATCCTGCGCCGTTTGATTTTTATGATTTTCGGCACTTCGAGAGATACAAGCTTGACAGCACGCTATCGCAGCGCATTGTGACTGATGCAGCCGCGTTGCGATAGTGAGCATTTTTACATTGTCAGTGACTGATATCCCTCATTGCTGTTTGCTGCGAGATCCATTGCTGCCGTGCTGCGCTTGCCGTGCCGGTTACGTGTGTAAGCTTGTCGCGTTGCTGCATGGTCTGCGCCTGGCTGGAGGGCGATGGCGCAGTGTGCCTGTGTCTGTTGATTATTTTTTATTACCTTCGACCACCACATACGACGGGCGTCCGTTGCGGTCCCAGTCGATCAGGTTTTGCGCGGCCTTGCGACGCAATTCCTTGGCCGCGACTTCGGAATAGAAGGCGGCGTGCGGCGACAATAGCACACGTTTGTGCTGGACAATAGCGGAACTTGTGGCCGGCGGTTCGACCGGCAAGACGTCCAGTCCGGCGCCTTTCAGGTTGTCGTCGAGCGCCGTGAGCAAGTCGTCGATATTGACCAGTCCGCCGCGCGCTGAGTTGATCAGGAAGCTGCCTGGCTGCATCAGCTTCAACACCGAGGCATCGATCATGCCGCGCGTTTCGTCGTTGAGCGGCGTGTGCAGCGACACCACGTGCGCCTGCTTGAACAACTCTTCCTTGCCGACGCGTTCCACATAGGCCGGGAAGTCGCCGTCGATGATGTGCGGATCGTAGGCGATGACGCGCTTGAACAGGTTGCGGCTGATGTGCGCCATGCGCTTGCCGATACGGCCCAGGCCGACGATGCCGATGGTCATGTCGGAACAACGCTGGATCTTGCCGGCGGTGGTGTAATGCCATTGCCCCGCTTTGACGTCGCGGTCGTAGGCGGTGATGTTGCGGATCAGGTCCAGCGTCATCGCCAGCGCGTGTGTGGCGACTTCGCCGACGCCATAGTCCGGCGAGTTGCCGACCCAGACACCGTGCTTGGCGGCGTCGGCGGTGTTGATGGTGTCGAAGCCGGCGCCGTAGCGGCTGGCGATGCGGATTTCAGGGCGGGCGGCGAACACCTTGGCGTTGACCGGCGCATATTGCACCAGCAAGCCCTGGCAACCTTCAGCGGCCTTGATGACGTCGTCTTCGGTGCGGCATTGCGCCGTCACTACCTCGACGCCGGCTGCGCGATACAGCGCCAGCTCGAGTTCTACATCGGGAAAATCGTAATCGGTAATCAATACTTTCATTGCGTCATGTCTCCGTGACAGCAGGTGGATTTCGGCATTTTTATCATCGCTTCACTGCTTCAAGCATGCTCGAATTTTCCACAGGCCTTGTTGAACGATTAACTACATTGCAGTTTTCTATCCCTGTAAAGTCTTGTCTGTCTCTGGTGCTGCAGCGATCAGTGATTGTCTTTCGGAATTCCCGAGCCGCTCTTGCCGACCAGGAAGTCCAGGTCAGCGCCGAGGTTGGCCTGTTGCACATGGTCGACGTAGAGCTTGACCCAGCCGCGATCCGCCGGCGCTTTCGGCGCCTGCCATACGGCGCGGCGGCGCTCCAGTTCTTCGTCGCTGACGTGCAGGTGCAGCTTGCGCGCTTCCACATCGAGCTCCACCATGTCGCCGTTTTGTACCAATGCCAAAGGACCGCCGGCAGCGGCTTCCGGCGTAACGTGGAGGACCACGGTGCCGTAGGCGGTGCCGCTCATGCGCGCATCCGATACACGCACCATGTCGGTAATACCCTTGCGCAGCACCTTCGGCGGCAATGGCATGTTGCCGGCTTCGCCCATGCCAGGATAACCCTTGGGGCCGCAGTTCTTGAGCACAAGTACGCAGTTTTCATCGACGTCCAGATCTTCATCATCGATGCGCTTGTGCAGGTCATCGCTGTTTTCAAACACCACGGCGCGACCGGTGTGCTTGAGCAGCGCCGGCGTTGCTGCCGACGGCTTGATGACGGCGCCGTCCGGACACAGGTTGCCGTGCAGGATGGCGATGCCGGCGGCCGCTTTGAACGGCGCATCGAAGGCATGGATGACGTCGCGGTTCCAGTTCGGCGCGTCCTTGCAGTTGTCCCACAGGGTCTGGCCGTTGGCCGAGAGGGCGCTCTTGTCGATCACGCTTTCCAGTTCTCGGATCACCGACGGCAGGCCGCCGGCGTAGTAGAAATCTTCCATCAGGTATTTGCCTGACGGTTGCAGGTTGACCAGGCAAGGCAGCTGCTGGCCGATGGTGTCCCACTCTTCCAGGTGCAGTTTGACGCCGATGCGGCCGGCAATGGCCAGCAAGTGAATCACGGCGTTGGTGGAGCCGCCGATGCCGGCGTTGACGCGGATGGCATTTTCAAACGCGGCCTTGGTCAGGATCTTGGACATGATCAAGTCTTCCTTGACCATCTCGACGATGCGGCGCCCGGAATTGCGCGCCAGCACATTACGACGCGCGTCGACTGCCGGGATGGCAGCGTTGCCCGGCAAGCTCATGCCCAGCGCTTCCACCATGCTGGCCATGGTCGAGGCCGTGCCCATCGTCATGCAGTGGCCGTGCGAGCGGTGCATGCAACTTTCGGCTTCGAAGAATTCTTCCTGTGACATCTGACCGGCGCGTACTTCTTCCGACATTTGCCACACGCCGGTACCGGAGCCCAATTCTCCACCGCGGTATTTGCCCGACAGCATCGGGCCGCCGGAAATGCCGATGGTCGGCAAGTCCACCGAGGACGCGCCCATCAGCAGCGCCGGCGTGGTTTTGTCGCACCCCATCAGCAGCACCACGCCGTCGAGCGGATTGGCGCGGATCGATTCTTCCACGTCCATGCTGGCGAGATTGCGGAACAGCATGGCGGTCGGGCGCATCAGCGTTTCGCCGAGCGACATCACCGGGAACTCCAGCGGGAATCCGCCGGCTTCCCAGATGCCGATCTTGACTTGTTCGGCGAGTGCACGGAAATGCGAATTGCAGGGCGTCAGTTCGGAGTAGGTATTGCAGATGCCGATCACCGGACGGCCGTCGAACTGGTCGTGCGGAATGCCGCGGTTCTTGACCCAGGAACGGTAGATGAAACCGTCGCGGTCTTGCCGGCCAAACCAGGCCTGGCTGCGGCGGGTGAATGTCTTGGTATCGCTCATGTTCTTTCCTTTGGACCCGGCTGCGCCGGGTCATGAATGCTGTCTAAATCGGATGGCGGCAGGAAGAATCAGCAGCGAATATTGCTCTGGTCGAAGAAGTAGCGCGAGAAATCCATCAAGTGATAGGCCAGCATGGAATCGCCATTGCCGGCATGGCCGAGGTGTCGGCTGTGGCGCACGGCGTCGACCGACACGCCATGGCGCATCCGCACTTGTGCAAGCGATGTTCCCGTGCTCCCCCGGATAGATGAGAATTCCAATGCCTGTCTCCAAGTGCTGCAGTGTTGCGGTCCGATGGCGGTCGTTGTTCTTGTGCTCTTGTCGCCGGACTGCATGCTTTGAAAAGATGCCAGCGAGTCTATTTCAGCATTTATGCTTTGGTCAAGTGGTAATACCAGATTTGTCATCACAACATTTGCTGCATGTTTTAGCTTGCGCTCTATGATGCCCAATGGTGCGCTGCGGCGTAGGTGAATTATTTTCGTGCATGGTTTTCTTCCTTGACAGTGCCTGGGCGATATGAAATTCTTTTCCCTATCTGGTCTGACCACATGACCTCTTTGCGCGCGTCGGCACAGGAAAAATCACAAGACGATCCGGCGCGCTGACGCGGCCGCCGACAGCCGATGGGGGCCATCAAAAATGGCGTCGGTCGCAGCGATGTCGCACGCAAGGACGCGCCCCCGCGGGGGGGGTGAGCAGCCGGCGTCTGCCAAGATTATTGATATGAAAGGATGGTTTCTCAATGGCATCACCTGAACGTTTTTCGGCGACCGCGCTGAAACAGTTTTCCACCCAACTGCTGCAAAAAGCCGGATTGCCGCTGGAGCCTGCCGCCTCGGTGGCCGGCACGCTGGTTGATGGCGACCTGTTGGGACACGACACCCATGGCCTGGCGCTGCTGGCACCGTATGTGAAAGAAATCGAGAAGGGCGCCATGGCGACCTCGGGCGAGCCGGAAGTGGTCGCCGATCGTCCTGCCGCGCTGGTCTGGGACGGCCGTCGTCTACCGGGCCCGTGGTTGGTGCACAAGGGCATCGACGCCTTGATTCCACGGGCGCGCGAACTCGGCACGGCCTCGCTGGCTATCCATCACAGCCATCACATCGCCTGCCTTGCGGCCTATCTGCTGCGCGCTACCGAAGAAGGTTTCCTGATGCTGTTGTCGAGCTCCGATCCGGCGGTGCAGAGCGTGGCGCCGTTCGGCGGCACCAAGGCGGTGTTTACGCCCAACCCGATTGCTGCCGGCATCCCGACATCGGGCACGCCGTTCCTGGTCGACATCTCGGCGTCGATCACCACCAACGGCATGTGCAATCGCCTGCACAAGGCCGGCAAGCAATTCGAGGAAGAATGGCTGCTCGACGGACAAGGCAATGCCAGCCGCGATCCCGCCGTGCTGGCGACCGACCCGCCGGGCACCATTTTGCCGCTGGGTGGTTTGTCGGCCGGGCATAAAGGCTTTGGCATGGCGGTGCTGATCGAAGCGCTCACCGGCGGTTTATCCGGTTTCGGCCGCGCTGATCCACCGGCCGGTTGGGGCGCTACCGTATTCATGAGCCTGTACGATCCGGCGGCCTTCGGCGGTGACGCCGCCTTCAAGCGCCAGATGGATCACATCGCCGAGGCCTGTCGCAGCAATCCGCCGCGCCCTGGCGTCGAGCAGGTGCGCATGCCGGGCGACCGCGGCATGGCGCGTCGCGCGCAACAGTTGGCGCAGGGCGTGGCGTTGCATGCCACCATTGCACCGCTGCTGCGCGAGGCCGCGCAACAATATGGTCTGACGTTCCCGGCAGCGCTGGCAGCTTGAATCCATGATCGCGCCGCAGTAGCAGGACGCTGCGGCGCGCGGGTGAGATACAATCCGGCGCCAAGATAAAGACATTTAATCGGAACCCTCTTATGCCCATTGAAGCGATCGAGCCGCAACGCCTTTACCGCCAGATCAGCGACCAACTGCGCACGCTGATTGTCGATGGTGAATTCCCGGTCGGTTCGCGCTTGCCGTCGGAGCGCGACTTGTCGGTGCAGTTGGGCGTGAGCCGACCGTCGCTGCGCGAAGCTTTGATCGCGCTGGAGGTCGAAGGCTATATCGAAGTGCACATGGGTTCCGGCATCTATGTCTGCCCGCCTTCACCGGCACCGGAGGGCGAGATCGACCTGTCCACCGAAGAAGGTCCGCTCGAGCTGATTCGCGCGCGCGCCATGCTCGAAGGCGAGGTTGCTTATGCCGCCGCCAAGAACGCCAAGAAGCCGCAGATCGATGCGATCGAAGAAGCCTTCCAGCAAATGATCGCCAATACCAAGGCTGGCACCAACCCGCTGGAGGCCGACCGCTTGTTTCACATTCGGGTGGCGGAAGCGACCGGCAACAGCGTGCTGGTAGGGCTGGTGACGCAGTTGTTCGACGCGCGCCTGGGAACGCTGTTCAATCGCTTGCACAGCCATTTCGACACCATTGAAGTGTGGAACGATGCGATCGAAGAACATTCGCGCGTGATGAAGGCGCTGCGTGCGCGCGACCCCGAGATGGCGCGCGCAGCAATGCGGCGCCACATGGATATCGCGTTCAAGCGCTATAGCGCCAGCCTGGTCGGACAAGCCGGGTTGTTGAAGAAGCCGGCAAAGTCACTCAAAGCCGTGGTCAAGAAAGCGGCGACTAAGCCTGCCGTCGCCAAGTCGGTGAAGTCAGCCAGCACAAAGAAAACGGCGGCACCGAAAGCCGCCGCCAAGCGCGCACCGCTGGCGACGCCGGTCAAGCGTCGCAGCGCACGCGCTTAAGAGAAATTCAGCGCCGCTGACCAGGCGCCGATGGTGTTGCGCCGAGTTTGCCGACGTTCTTGTCCCAATTGCGACCGTCGAAATCGACGAAGACCAGCTTGTCGCTGGTCAGGTCGAAATTGTCTAGGCAGCGCACATTGATGGTGTACAGCTCGGGCGCTGCGCGTGGCCGCGTGAAAACGTGCACGCCGCAGGTCGGGCAGAAGTGATGTTTCGCGGCCATGGTGCCGAACTGGTACGTCGCCAGTGTGTCGGCGCCCGCGACCAGGTGGAAATTTTCAGGCTGCACGCGATGGTGCAGAAACCCCTTCTTGCTGCAGACCGAACAATTGCAGACGGTGATGCGTTCTATCGTCACATCGGCGGTAAAGCGGATCTGGCCGCAATGACAACTGCCCTGGTGATGGTCCATGCGCATTCCGTCTGAAGAAAATCAATTGAAATAGGCGCGCGCCATTTCAAAGCGTGGCGCGAAATAGGGATTGTCCAGGCGCGAGATGTGCACTTTGCCGTTGCCCGAAGGCGCATGCACGAAGCGACCGTCGCCGATGTAGATGCCGACGTGCGAGAACGGCCGGTTGAGCGTATTGAAAAACACCAGGTCGCCGGCGCGCAGATTTGCTTTGTCGATCTGGCGGCCCTTGCGCGCCATCTCGGCGGCGCTGCCGGTCAGCCTGAGCCCGGCGGCGCGGTTGAAAATATACGACACCATACCGCTGCAATCGAGGCCGGCTTCGGGATTCTTGCCGCCGAAGCGGTAGCCCGTGCCTATCATGTCTAGCGCATAAATCGCGACTTCGTTGCCTTGTTCGGAAGCCGCTTCGGAGCGCGTTTCCGGTGCCGGCGCGGCAGTCCTTTCAGGCGCGCGCATCGGTGCGCTGCCGCAGGCCGTCAACAGGACGGCGATGCAGCACGCGGCGAGCGCGTTGACCAGTTGGGAAGCGTCTGGCGTGGAGCGGCTACGCATGGTTGCGGGCCCGGAATCAATGACCCAGTTGCACCAGCACGCCTTCCAGCATGGCCAGCATCTGATCGATCTCGTCCTTGCTCACGTTCAGCGAGGGCATGAAACGTAACAGGTTAGGACGCGGCGAATTCAGCAGCAGGCCGACCGGATTGAGGTCGCGTGCAGCTTCGACGATTTGCGGACCGATGTCCTTGCCCAACTTGAGCGCACGCAGCAAGCCTTCGCCGCGTTCGCCTTCAAAACCGTGCTTGTCGGACAGCTTGATCAACTCGGCGCTCAGGTAAGCGCCGGTGGCCTTCACGGTCGGCAGGAAGTCGGGCTTGAGCAATTCCTTGATGACAGCTGCGCCGACTGCGGTCATCAGCGGATTGCCGTTGTAGGTGCCGCCTTGTTCACCGGCTTCGAAGCAGGCGATTTCTTCACGCGCCAACAGGGCCGCCAGCGGCACGCCGCCGCCGATGCCTTTGCCCAGCGTCATGATGTCCGGTTCGATTTCCGACAACTGATAGGCGAACAATTCGCCGGTGCGGCCGACACCGGTCTGTACTTCGTCGACGATCAGCAGCAGGTTGGCGTTCTTGGTCAGGCGACGCAGGCCTTGCATGAATTCGCGCGTGGCGGGAATCACGCCGCCTTCGCCTTGCACCGGTTCCAGCATGACTGCCACGGTCTTCTTGCTGATCAGGCGTTCGACGCTGGCCAGGTCGTTGAGCTCGGCCTTGGGGAAGCCCGGCACTTGCGGTGCGAACATGGTGTCCCAGCCCGGCTTGCCGCTGGCCGACATGGTGGCGATGGTGCGGCCATGGAAGCTGTGATTGAAGGTGATGATTTCAAAGCGGTCTTCACCGTTGCTGTTCTTGTTCTTCTTGCCCCATTTGCGCGCCAGCTTGATGGCGCCTTCATTGGCTTCGGCGCCGCTGTTGGCGAAGAACACGCGGTCGAATACGGAATTGTCGGTCAACAGGTTGGCCAGCTCGATCGAGGGCGCGTTGTAGAACGCCGGCGACGGGTTGATCAGCTTCTTGCTTTGTGCGACCAGCGCTTCTTCGATACATTTTGGCGCGTGGCCCAGCGCATTGACGGCCCAGCCTTGCAGGTAATCCAGATATCGCTTGCCGGTATGGTCGGTCATCCACATGCCGCTGCCCTCGGTGAAGACAATTTCCGGCCGGTTAGTGACATACATCAGCTTGTTGATGGCGAACTCGTTGAATTCCATTGAATGACTCCTGCTAGGCGGTGAAAGGCGGCGGTAACCGAACTGTAATAAAAGGAAAATAAATGCGTGAACGAAAAAAACGATAAAAAAAAGCCACAGGGATTGCCTGTGGCTTCGTGACCAATATCAACTCACGCGCACGGCAAACCTCGTTGAGGTTGGCTGCGACGTCGCAAGGAAATAGTGGTAGCGTTCATGCGGTCAATATTAGGACGTTTTGCGCGATGCGTCAAAACTAATTTGGTGCAAATTCGCCCTGATTTTTAGAACACTCACCACTTTGCAACATCTCGCCGCCACTGGTGCGGCATCGATTTACTGCACCGTTGCCAGATCGGCCTCGGAGGTGAACGAGTCGGCGTAGAACTCGTCTTCCGGCAAGCCGCACTTGGCGACGAAATCACGTTGCGCCGATTCCACCACGATCGGTGCGCCGCAGGCATACACCTGATAGCCTGACAAATCGGCGTGGTCGTCGATCACGGCCTGGTGCACGAAGCCGTTGCGGCCGCTCCAGTTGTCTTCCGGCTGGGCGTTGGAGACCACCGGCACGTAGTTGAAGTTGGGCAGCGTCTGCGCCCAGCTCCGGCACAGCGCATCCATGTATAGATCTTGCGGGCGGCGACCGCCCCAATATAAGGTGACCGGGCGCTCGGACTTGCCGTGCTCAAGCTGCTCGATGATCGCCTTGATCGGCGCGAAGCCGGTACCCGACGCCAGCAGCACAATCGGTTTGTTCGAATCTTCACGCAGGAAGAAGGTTCCCAGCGGGCCTTCGAAACGCAGGATGTCGCGCTCTTTCAGCGTCGAGAACACCTGGTCGGTGAACAGGCCGCCCGGCATGTGGCGGATGTGCAGCGTCAGGTGGTCGTCTTTATGCGGCGCGTTGGCCATGCTGTAGCTGCGGCGCTTGCCGTCGCGCAGCATGAACTCGACGTACTGGCCGGCCTTGTATTGCAGGCGGTCGTTGGCCGGCAGTTGCAGCGACAGGATGATGACGTCGTCGGCGACCTTCTCCAGTTTGGCCACGCGCACCGGCATTTTCTTGACCGGGAAATCGCCGATGCCGGCCACTTCGCGTGCTTCAATGACGACATCCGAATTTGGCTTGGCGCAGCAGAACAGCGAAAAGCCCAGGCTCTCATCGTGCGCCGACAGCGCGCGTTCCTGGTGCGGACCGTGGGTTACGCTGCCGTCGACCAGCTTGCCTTTGCAGGAGCTGCATGCGCCGTTCTTGCAACCGTAGGGCAGGCCGACGCCGGCGCGAATCGCCGCGGTGAGGATGGTTTCGCCTTCGTCGCAGGTAAACTGATGGCCGCTGGGCTGAACGGTAACTTGAAAACTCATACAATCCTGACAATGAACAATAAAGTAAAAAAAATCGGCAAGCCGCGTCTGTTGATGCTGGGTTGCGGCGATGTCGGCATGCGCATGCTGCCGCTGGTGCGCGCGCGTTTCCGCGTGATCGTCGTCACCAGCAAGCCCGAGCGCTGCGCCGAGTTGCGTGCCGCCGGCGCCTTGCCCATCGTCGCTGATCTCGACCAGCCCGCCACCCTGGACCGGCTGGCGCGCCTGGCGCAAGTCATCGTGCATCTTGCTCCGCCGCAATCTTCGGGTCTGAAAGACCGGCGCACCCGCAATTTGGCCGCCATTTTACCTGAGCGCGCGACTCTCGTTTATATCAGCACCACCGGCGTCTACGGTGATTGCGGCGGCGCCAGCTTCGACGAGACGCGCGTGACCCGGCCGGCCAATGCGCGGGCGCAGCGCCGCGTTGATGCCGAAACGGTCTTGCGCGCCTGGGCGCGGCGTTCAGGCAGTCGTTTGGCGATCCTGCGCGTGCCCGGCATTTATGCGCGCGATCGCTTGCCGCTGGAGCGCCTGCAAAAGGGCACGCCGGCGCTGAGCGCGGCCGATGACGTCTACACCAATCATATCCACGCCGATGACCTGGCCATGATTGCGGTACGCGCCATCGATCAGGCGCGGCCTTTGCGGGTCTACCACGCGGTCGACAATTCCGAGATGAAAATGGGCGATTACTTCGACGCCGTCGCGCACGCCTTCAATTTGCCGCCGCCACCGCGGCTGCCGCGCAGCGAATTGCAACAGCAAGTGACGCCGATGATGCTGTCCTTCATGTCGGAGTCGCGCCGCCTGCGCAACGAGCGCCTGCACAACGAACTCGGCGTGCGCCTGCGTTACCCGACCGTGGCAGCCTTGCTTGCCGGGTTGTCATAAAGAAAACAAGGCAAACGAAAGACTATGCTTATTTGTTTTTCGTATAAGCATACGTCTTTTAAATTGTTGTCCGGTCAGCACGATGTCAGTAAAGTCGCGTTCTATCGTCTAGTAGTCCGTACAAAGTTGCCTTGACTGCAACGTATGGACGGCGCACTTACCCATGAAGCTATCCTTTAAAGACATACAAAAGAATTTCTCCGGCCTGCACGTCATTGATGGCTTCAGCCGCGACATCGAACAGGGCGAACTGGTCGCGTTGGTCGGTCCGTCCGGCTGCGGCAAGTCGACCTTGCTGCACATCGCGGCCGGCCTTGAAACGCCGAGCTCGGGCAGCATCCTGGCCGACGGCCAGCCGGTCACCGGCCCGCACCCGGAACGCACGCTGATGTTCCAGGAAAACGCGCTGTATCCTTGGTTGACGCTGGAGCAGAACGTCGCGCTGGCGCTGGAATTCCAGAAGGTCGACAAGAAGAGCTCGGCCGCCCGCGCGCGCGAATGGCTGGGCAAGGTCAACCTGTCCGGCTTCGAAGCTTACTACCCGCATCAGGTTTCGGGCGGCATGCGGCAACGTGCGGCGCTGGCGCGCGCCTTCATCTCGCAACCGAAAGCCTTGCTGCTTGATGAACCGTTCGGCGCGCTCGACGCGCTCACGCGCATGACCTTGCAAGACGCGTTGCGCAACCTGATTCGCTCCGAAGTGGCGGGCAAGGCGCCGACCGTGCTGCTGGTCACGCACGATGTCGACGAAGCGCTGTTCCTGGCCGATCGCATCCTGGTGTTCAGTGCGCGTCCGGCCACCGTGCTCAAGGAATTTAATCTGGTGCATCACGAAAAGACGCACGATCTGTCGGAGTTCTCGGCGATCCGTCGCGAGATTCTTGGCTTGCTCGGCATTCATGCCGAACAAGACGAGTTTGCTAAAACAATAGAGGGGGTTGGGATATGAGATCGAAACTGAAACGTGTATTGATTCCGGCATTGGCCGCGCTGATGTTTACCGCGCCGGCCATGGCGCTCGAAAAATTCAAGATCGGCTACCTGCGCGTGATGGACGACGCGCAAGCGATGGCGGCTTATGAAGCCGGCCTGTACAAGAAGTACGGCCTCGACGTTGAGCTGATCGAATTCAAATCCGGCACCGACCTGATCAAGGCCATTGTCGGCGGTCAGCTCGACAGCGGCGTGTTCGGGTTCACCAATGCGGTGGCCTGGGCGTCCAAGGGCGCCGACCTCAAAGTAGTCAGCGGCGCCCAGCTCGGCTACCACGCCATCGTCGCGCGTGAAGATGCGCACATCAACAAGGTGTCCGACCTCAAGGGCAAGACGCTGGCGTCGCAAGCCGAAGGCAGCACCGCCGATGTGGTGTTGAAGGGCGTGGTGTTTCGCGATGCCGGCCTCAAGCCGGACGACGTCAACGTGCTCGGCGTGAGCCCGCAAGTGGCGGTGCAGTCGCTGGTCGGCAAGCGCGTCGATGCTGCCTTCCTGTTCGAACCGCAGGCACGCATCGCGCAGCTGATCGCGCCGGTCAAGCAAGTCTATGAAATCGGCGAAGTCTGGCCTTTCCCTTGCATGGTGGTGATCACCTCCGGCGAAACGCTGAAGAACCGCCGCGCCGCCGTGTGGAAGTCGCTCGACGCGCAACGCGACGCCATCGAATTGCTGAAGAAGAAGCCGGCTGAGGCCGCCAAGCTGATCGCCGGCTACTTCATCGCCGAGCCGACGCTGAAGACCCTGAAGCACGGTGAAGTGCTGCGCGAAGACGTGATCCGCGACGCCATCAAGAGCCAGACTTTCAACGCCAAGCTGAATGACAAGGACCAGAACCGCATGCAGGAAATCGCTGATATCCTGCAAGCCCAGGGTTCGCTGAAGACCAAGGACGGCAAGCCGTTTGAAGTGCGCAGCATAGTAGACCTATCCTGGCAAAAAGATAGGAAGCTCTGATCGCGGCCATCAAGCTACTGCGCCGGCCAATTTTGCGTCTGTGATGCTCACCGTACCTCCGTACGGCTCCGCTTCTCGACGCAAACTTGGCCGGCTCGCTACGCTTGCTGATCCACGATCGTTCTTTAAACACGTCAACAATACCCAGTTTGATTCAGGCCGGCGACTTCGCCGGCCATTGCATTTTTACTCAGTTTTAATTCATGAGCTCTCAGCGTCGCGTTACCGGTTATCGTAAAAAGCTTGCCATGTTGTTGGCGATTGCTTTCATTTTGTTGATGTGGCAAATCGCCGCGTGGTGCTTGCCGGACTTTTTGATGCCCGGCGTGCCGACCGTGCTGGTGCGTTTGTGGGATGAAGTGCAGACGCCAGCGTTCCGTATCGCGCTGTGGGGCAGCCTGACGCGCCTGGGCGGCGGTTACGGTGCGGCGCTGTTGCTCGGCATCGGTTTCGGTTTGCTGGGCGCGGTGCTGTTCTTCTTCCGCGAAGTACTGAAGTCGGCCATCATCATCTTGCAGTCGATTCCGTCGATCGCCTGGGTGCCGCTGTTCCTGATCCTGATGGGTTTCGGCAATCTGCCGATCATTGTGGTGGTCGCCATCGCTGCATTTTTCCCGGCGGCCTTGTCGGTGATGAATGCCACCGAAAGCGTGCAGCAAGTGCACGTGTCGGCCGCACGCGTGATGGGGGCATCGCGCTGGGGCATGCTGCGTCGAGTCTACTTGCCGGCAGTCATGCCGGAGCTCATCACCGGCGCGCAGCTGGCGTTCGGCAATGCCTGGCGGGCGTTGATTTCGGCCGAGATGCTGGTCGGTTTCGGCAAAGGACTGGGCCGCACGCTGGCATATTCCGGCGAGACCGCAGACATGGTCGGCGTGATGACCAATATCCTGGCGATTGCCATCCTGGCGGCGCTGATCGATCAGGTGATCCTGGAAAATCTGAAACACCGTTTGCTGCGCTACCAATACGTCTGAACCCGCAATGAAACACTTCGTCGCCACCTTGTTTTGCGCCTTGTTGCTGAACGCGTCGGCGCATGCCGCCGAGAGCGGCATCGATGCGGCGCGTCAGCGCGCTACGCTGGTGGCGGGTTTGTCCTATCCCTTGCCGGCCTATGTGGCGGGTGCCAAATTCCGCACGCCGGAAAGTCCCGACAGCACGCTGGTCGACGCGCTGGGAAAACGCCTCAACGTCAAACTCGGCATCCCCAAAGTCGACGGCGGCAGCGCTGCACAATGGCTCAAGTCCGGCCGGGCGGATGTGGTGCTGGTGCTGGTCGACGACAACGACGCCTTGCGTCGCGATGGCGCGGATGTTGCCTTGATCCCCAGCGGCTATAGCGCCGGCGCCATGGCCATCATGCGCAGCGATACCGATATCAAGAGCTGGGAGCAGCTCAAGGGCCGCACCGTGTGTTTGTCCGAAGGCGGCGCCTATGTCGGCAAAATCGCTGCGAAATACGGCGCCATCGAGAAAGTACAGCGTGCGCCGGCGGACTCGCTGTTGTCTTTACGCATCGGCGCCTGCGATGCCGCAGTGCATGACGACACCATGCTCAAGGATTTGCTGACGTTGCCAGAATGGAAGAAGTTTTCAGCGCGATTGCCGGTACAGAGTCGCCAGACGCTGGTGTTTGCGGTGCGTGCCGATGACGCCAGGTCAATTTCCTATTTGAAACAGGTAAGCGCAGACTGGGCTGCGGGCAACTTCTGGTCCGCGCTCAAAAAGAAGTGGGTCAACAATGTCGCCTTCGAGGTTTACCTGGACCAGAACGTCCCGGATTGTCATTGATTGCCATTGCGCCATGATTCGTTGTCAGTCCGCCATGGCGGGGCTGGGCATGGCTTGTCGCAACGACAATTGCGTTTTGTAAGCAAACGCTTCGATAGCTTGGCAAGCTATTCCAAAGGTGTAAGATGCTGGTACGTCCGCACACTTCCACGCCGGACTACTATCCTGTTCTCAGGTATCGAAAGGTGGTTTTTATGGACGTCGCAATTACCAGCAGTTCTCCTGGCGCTGTTTCCAGCTCTCCCAATTCCGGTCCGTCGGTCAGCAATCTCGATAACGCGCGCGCCCTGCAAGCGCGCCAGGATGCCGAGAACGCACAACGCAAGATCGATGAACAGCGCGCAGAAGCCGCCCGCCAGGCACAAGCCACGCAGTCTTCGCGCAATTCCAACGGCGACGTCATCGGTACCACGATCAGCACCACTGCCTGATTCGTATCCGACCGTTGTCGCTTGAAATGAAAAACCCGCAGATCGCGGGTTTTTGTCGTTAACGCGCCTGCGTAACGGAACTCAACGTATCGCCATTCATTAGCGCTGCGGCGGTTTGTAACCATCCGTCAGCGTTTTCAGAAACGCAATCACATCCTTGATCTCGGCTTCGTCGAGCGCCGGTTTGTCGCCGGGGTGGCGATCGAAGGGCGGCTCCATGTTGACGTTGGCCACATGTTCCGGCAGCAGGTCGTTGAACTTGCGGACGCTGCCGTCGCGATTGCGCGGATACCATTTCTCCGGATTGGTGTCGCGCTGCACGTAGAACTGCATGACTTCTTCCAGCGTATGGAATACGCCGTTGTGGAAGAAGGTCTGGCGCAGCGCGATGTTGCGCAAGGTCGGCGTCTTGAACAGGCCGCAATATTGCGGCTTGTCCTTGAAGTCGGTGCGCTCCGGCCCGCACAGGCCGAAGTCGTAATAGTGCGCATCGGCATTGGCCGGGATCTTCTTGTTACGCGGTGCGCCCACGGCGATCAGGCCGTAATCGGTAAATTGCGGGAAGGCGCCGTTGGGCAGGATTTCGCTCAGGTGGCAGGAAGCGCAATTGCCCTTGGCCGCATCGTTGAACAGTTCCAGTCCACGCAACTCCTGGGCAGTGAGGCTGGTCTGCTTGCGCAGATAGGCGTCGTACTTGCTGTCGTAGGGATAGAAATCGGCCGGGCTTTCCTGGAACACTTCCAGCGCCATCAGCGCCGCCTGGAAGGCGCGGTTACCGTTGTCGAAAATGTTCTCGCCGAAGGTCGCGCGAAATTGTGCCGCGTACGGCGCGCGGTTGAGCTTGGCGACCACCTCGGCGGCGCTGGCATTGGCCATTTCGTGTGGCGACAGCAGCGGGATGCGCGCTTGGTCGTGGGCCGAGTCGGCGCGACCGTCCCAGGTGCGGCCGCCGGTCGGGCCGGCATCGATGCTGTCGTCGCCATCGTCGTCATGGAAGTGTTCGCTGAACGGCGGCACGTTTTGCAGGTAGCGCAGCGACGGCACCGCGCGCGTGCCTGACGTCTTCATGTCCTTGCCGCCGAGTTGCACCGCCAGGTTGTTGGGCGGACCGAACGCATGCGCGGGGCTGTGACAGGTCGCGCACGATTGCTTGCCCGAACCCGACAAGGAGGGATCAAAAAACATGGTGCGGCCGAGCGCGGTCATTTCTTCTACCGTGGCGCGCCGTCCCGGTTGCGGCGCATAGGCGGCGTGGGCGTAGGCGGGCGCTGCGGTCTGGGTAGCGGCGGCAGTGGAGGCCACCACCGGCGATTGGCTGTCGAAATACAAGGCGGCCAGGGCCAGTGTGGCCGACAGCGAGGCGATCAGGTACAAGGCTTTCATATGCGCAGCGTAGCACGGCAATATGACGTCAGTGTGAAGAGGACCCCGGCTGCGGGGGCCTCTCGCATTGTGCTGTGTGCCATGTCACCGTTATGTTGCGCTGAACCCTTAGCGTGGATTGACCCAGCCCCCCAGCAAGCGGTTGATCACCCTTATCACGCCGAACGGTTTCCAATATAACATTTTCAAGATTGATGGCGGTGATCTAAATTCGTGGCCGGGTATCGGCGGGAGCGGCTTGATTGGGTCGGGTCCGGGTCCGGGGCGGTTCGCCGTTGCGATGAACCATTTGTCGTTGTCGCCACTACTGATGCTTCCCACCTGCAACGTTTCCCATTCATTGGGGTTGACGTAATCGCTATACAGGACCCGCTTAGGATCGTTACGCGTCCGGATGTGGCCGACATTGTCCCAGTCCCAATGCGATGCGGTGTTGGTTTGTTGGCATTGGCTCGCCGCAGCGGCGGCCCACTGCGCGTTGCTCCCGGAGTCGCTATACAGGCAATGACTCATTGTCGAGTTCCAGATTTGCATCCATCCTTCTGCCGCAACGGCGGGTGCGGTAACCAGGCGTGTTTTCAATTTATTTTGCTCGGCGGGCCACTTGCTGGCGTCGCATCGGCTGACCCATGCGCTCGACCTGTCGCCCCAGATGCAGAGCGTATTACCGGCGGCGTCGGTTTGCCAGGACTTGATTTGTACGATAGGCCAATATGGACGATCGTAGTATTGGTATGCCCAGGCAAGCGCTGAGTTCATCCCTCGGTTGGGTGGGATGAGCGTCGGTATGGCAATCTTGTCGAGCGCTCCTCTTTCATCGTAGAAGCGATCGATGGAGTCGGTGTCGTCTGCGGTAAACAAGTTCGCTCCGAGTGCGCTGTGCCATTCGAGGATCATCCGGTAGTCGGCGCCTTCGATGAACTCCGGGTCGTTGGCGAGACGGTCGTCCGCCCAGTAGCAGCAGCGGGAATCGTTGTTATAGTAGCCGACGTCGGCGCGCATGGTCTTGGGCTGCTGCGGAGGGGAGGGGAGCGTCAGGTTGGGGACACTGAATTGGGTGTAGTCGTCTCGCCAGAACAGGTAATCGGGGATGGCGGCGAAGACCCCGAGAGTTTTTTTATACCATTTGACGATCGTGGCAAGCTCGGCCACGGAGCCAGGCTGCGTGTTGCACGGATGCAGCGCCGGCATGTTCGGGGTGCATCCTTGCATGGAGCTGAATGCGGTTCCGCTGACAGGGACAAGGTAGTCGCCCAGGACCGGGTGCGTTTGGTTTTGCACGTTGAGGAAATTGAGAGAGTCTTTGATTACGATCTCGACGGCGACCGGCGTCACGATCGGGCTGCTGGTGCCGTTGTCGAGGACGGCGGCGGACCACCAGCCGACGGCTTTCGCGGCTTGTGAGTTGTAGTCGACCGTGTAGGGGCGTGCGCCGCCGGTCGGCACCGGCGGCTGAGGCACGGTGTTTGCGGGGAGGCCGTTGATTTTCTTGATCCCGAACGGCGCCAGATAAGGGTTGGCGAGGACGCCGAGGATAGGCTTGACTCCTGCTGCTGCCAAGGCGTTGGACAGATCGATCGGCCTTGGGAACAGATGGAAGTTGTATTTCAGGATGACGCGCGACCACAGGTCTGCGCCGGGGTTGGCGTCGTCGATATCCTTGATCATTCGTGCGGTGTCGACGACGTATTTTCGGTTGGCGGCATCATCCCCGGACATTTTGATGTCGAGATAGATCAGGGAATCATATTTCCCTTGCACATAGTCGAGCAGGAGCTGACGAAGCGTATGGACGCCGGGATAAGTGGCGTCTTCTCGCGGGAGTGGCTGTCGTGTAAAGACGTTAAGCACCTTGTATGCCTGCAGCTGTTCAACAGTCAATTGATTCAGGGCCGGGTTGTCCTCAGCGATATTGTCCGGATCCCAGAAGTGCGGCGCGTAGCGATCCACCAGCATTTTGCCGATGTTGGTGTCGTGAAAAACGACGGCGGTGTCCTTCGGATCGGTCCCCGACGGAACCTGGGCGAAGCGCACATCGGTTTCGATGGCCGGCCGGCAATTCGCGTAGGACTGATGGAAAGCCTCCAGCGTGTTTTCGCCGATCGCGGCGGTGAAATCGCCACGATGCCGCACGGTGATCACCTTGTCCGTGCTGCCCAATTGCAGGAGCTGGCCTAGTTGCTCGATATACGACGGGCATGCTGTGACGCGGGAGGCATTGGAAGTGGGTGTAGTGGTCATGTTTTTCCTTCGCTCGTTGCGTAGATGTAGGATTGATGGGCAGGTCGACGATGCGTGTCGGGCGGGGCAAGCACGGCGCGGATGAGCCCGGCCATGAAGGTGGCGATCGCATCCGGCCCGGCAATGGGCCCGGCCAGGACGACCCCTTCATGGCCGAGCAGCACCAGGCTGGGCGACACCATCACGGACAGTTTTTCCGCCGCGGAAAGGCCGCCATAACAGGTGAGATGGGCGATTTCGGGATGTGCCGTCACGAACTCCGCGCGCGGACTCCGACTGACGGCGATGAGCTCGATCCGGCCTCGTAACCCGGCTTCCCATATTGGAATCAAGGGCATGACGGCTGCGCACGCGTCACATCCCGCCTGGATGAAGAACACCAGACGGTCTTCCCCCTTTTTCAGTTTATCGAGGTAGACGATATCCCCCTCACGCGACACCAGCTCGATGGGCGGAACGCGCATTCCCTCCGTGCGGGCGCGCGCCTCTTCAAGACTTGAGGGCGGATCCAGTACCGGCACCCACGACCGCGCAGCGCTATTCGCACGCTCTGCAGTGGCGGGCAAGCCGGCAGCCGATGGCGCCGTTGATCCGTGCCTTCGCAGCCAGGTCCAGCCAAGAGTCGCGACGAGGCCCAATACCAGCAGCAACCAGGCCACGTCATCGGCGCGCATGGACAAGACCTGCGCGGGCACGCCGGGGTAGCCACGGGCGCCCATCACGACCAGCACCACTGCCGCCATGACGAGCACACCATTTCGGACCACCGTGCGTGCGGAAACAGGCGCTCGACTGAAGCTGCCGAAGCAGTTGCAGGCGATCTCCTCCGGCGCGCGCCACGCCCACAGCACGATCGCCAAGTAGCAGAGCGCGACGGCGAGCGTGGCGACGCAGACGGCGAAAAACCAGCCGCCGCCGGCAAGCAGAAGCGCGGCGGCGAGAATCAGCTCACCCGGCGGGATCAGCGCGGCAAATATCTTGGTCTTCAGCCACCCGGGTAGCGGCAGGCGACGGAGAAAGGACACGGTTTCCGCGCCGTCTGCGGATTTGAGTAGTCCTGACGCGGCGAATACCGCCGCCACCAGAATCGGCACTAACACTAGTAACATCGTCAACTCGCCCTCTTGACGCCGGCTGAGGCTCCTACCTCAGGCGCGGCTTGGTTTTGTTGTGGACCCGACCTCGTCGGCCATGCGACGGAAGACGCGATAACGGGCATTCAGCCCGTTAGGCGCTCTTCTGAAGGAGTGGAATGAGCGTCACCTCGCGGCTTTGCCCCGTTTCAAAACGAACCGCAGTGCCGGACGGCATGTCCAGGCGGCATCCTCGGGCGGCCGTCCGGTCGAAAGTCAGGGCTGGATTTGTCTCGTAGAAGTGAGCGTGGCTTCCCACCTGGATGGGCCTGTCTCCGGTATTTTTGACCGTGAGGCGGACGGCTGGCCGGCCCTGGTTGAGTTCGATGTCGCCGGTGACGGCAGTATCGTATTCGCCTGGAATCATGATATGGAGTCCTTCTAAAAGTATGAATGGGGAGAGTGGTTCAGAGGGTGTACAACTGCGCTAACGGCAGAGTATTCGCGGGCTCGGAAGTTAACACCCCTCCATCTGCCTTGACCTGATACGTTTGCGGATCGACTTCGATAGTGGGCAGTGCGTCATTGAGTATCATGTCCGTCTTGCGCAAGGTACGCACAGCGTGCAGATTGATAGTGCTTGGTTGATGACGGAAGTTGCCGCTGGGGAGGCGATTATCGCCGGTGGTGAAGAGCAGGCTCTGATCGGTAGAGAGGATGGCCGAGTCGCGGTCCACCACGGCGACGCCGCCCTTGATGACCAGCTCCGGGGCCACCCCGAAGCGTGCCCGGTCCCACAGCACCAGATCCGCCAGCTTGCCAACCTCGACCGACCCGACCCGGTGACTGATGCCATAGGCGATCGCGGGATTGATCGTATATTTTGCGATGTAGCGCTTGATGCGGAAGTTATCCGCCTGCGGAGGGTCCCCGGGAAGGCCGCCGCGCTGGTTCTTCATCTTGTGGGCGGTTTGCCAGGTTCGCGTCGCGATCAGCGCGTTCAGGTCCGGAAGGACGGAGGTCGCACTGATGATGGAAATCGCGCCAATATCATGCAAAATATCTACTGCCGCAATCCTTTCTTTCGTGATCATCGACTCCGCCACCGCCAAGTCTTCTGGAATTGCCTGGTCGAGATTGTTGGCCTTGATGATCGCGTCGAGCAATTCATTGATCGTGTTCGTGGTGTAAGGACGCGCCGCGACACTGCTGGTGGGGATGCAATTCGAAATCCCTGCCAGCTTTAATGCATCCGGGCTATGTCCGCCTTCAACGCCGTCAACATCAACGGCAATGACGGTACGACCCTTGAACGCGTCGATGGTGTCGTCAACAAAGCCGTACTCATTCAATGTGTCCGAGGTGATCACAACCGGCAGGCCATAGGTGTCGGCAACGCTCAGGCAATTGTCGATCGCGGCAGGCGTGGAACCGCGATTGTCGTGGAGGACCAAGCCTGCGGCGAGACCATTACTGAGTTGCTCTACGAGCGCAGCCGGGAGCGACGCGTTGCCGGCGCAGAGGATCAGAAAATTCAACGGCCAGGCGTCCAGCGAGTCCATCAGTCGCAACCCTGCCCAGGCGCCGGGAGTGGAACTGGTGACATGGGTCGCCGTGAGCGGCCCGGAACCGCCTCCGATCACCGTTGTCACGCCGGAGGCAGACATCAGGCCCAGCATGTTCGGAGACGAGATAGGGACATTCGACGCTACCGTCCCCGCCGTCACCACCTTGCCCGACCCATCAATGATCTGTGTGCCAGGACCGACTATCAGGTTTACCCCTGGCTGGATATTCGGATCGCCGGCCTTGCCAATGCCGGAAATATTGCCCCTGACGATGCCGATATCGGCTTTGAACACGCCCGAGTGGTCGATCACGACCGCATTGATGATCACCGTGTCGCATGCCCCTTGCTCCTGCGTGATCTGCGATTGCCCCATCCCATCACGGATCGTCTTCCCCATGCCGAAGGTGAGTTCTTCACCATAGGTTGTAAAGTCATGTTCAATCTGCGCCCACAGGTCCGTGTCGCCCAGGCGGAAACGGTCTCCTGTGGTCGGACCATACTTTTCACGATACGCTGCACGATTAATTTTTGCCATGCCAACTCCATTTTTCTTGATATGTCATTCAAAAAATCAGGGCGAGTGCGCCCCTACAACCATTGAACCGGATGCCTCCTCGTTACGTTACCGAATCGGATCGTGGACCGTGACAGAATGCAGGCCCGTTGGAAAGCTCGCGACCGTGGTGATGGACGCCAGCAGCTCGGCAACACCAGGCATGACCTCATCGCGCCCCAACACGTCCGCGGCAGCGGACGACAAATCGGCAACCGATCTGCCGTCCCTGGCGCCCTCGATAATGAAATCCCGGATGAGCGCTTCCGCTTCCACCAGATTCATCTTGAGGCCACGCTCCAGCCTGCGCTTAGCGACGATCGCTGTCAGCGCCGTGTCCATCAACGCCTGACCGTACCCAATATCGCTCATGTAAATACCCTCCGAAAGAACAACTGAACATAAAACCCGCAACACACCATCGACAATTTTTTAATGCCAGAAACAGACCAACATGCCAGGTGCGAGCAGACCGAAACTAAAATAAATTTCTAGATAGCCCACTATCAAAACGCGCTATCAACTCGAAAGGAAGGCATTGTAGATTCACTCTTCTTCGTAGATTCATCGATGGTGAAAATTTGGCGAAAACTAGAAAAATTGCGAGATCAATCACCGCTAGCCGACCTCGCGGATGTCGACCTTGCGCATGGTCACGCAAGCGATGTCGTCGGTGCTTTCAGGAATCGGCGGGGGACTCGCCAGCGGTCGCCCAGGGGAGATCCGGGGCTGTGCACAGCGCATCATGGCGACCGGATCAGCGCTGCGTTTACGCGAAATATTGCGGAGGTATGGCAATCCGACCTATTCAGAATATTGGATGTGAAAAGCATCGGCGGTGTTGCATAAGCCAATATCAGGACGGTTTTTTTATTGAAAATTGATCAGGGGACCGCCACGTTTTTTTTGCATGCCGCGACGAATCCAGCGATGCAGGATGATGCGGCGGATAGGTTTCCGGTGATGGATTGCACAGGCTTGTGCGCGATCAAGCGATCCCCCAATCACTTGATCGCAACCGGCTTAGCGTTGCGGCTGTTGGCCCACCCCGCCAGCTCTATTTTTTAACATCGCGTGCTCCCGCATACTGGCGTGAGCCGTTGTTGACGGCTCGGTGTGGGTTATTTTTTTCCAAGAACAACAAGGGGATTGAATTGATACATGTCCTCAAAGGCGCAGAATGCCGGCGCGCTGAAGCTGATTTTCCCCGCGGCCTGATCAATCTCTCCGAGCCACTTTTTATAGTAAGTCTTGAACATGGCGTAAGTGTCTGCTGACATGGGCTTTATCCGGTAACCCATTGAGGTATGAAAACCGTAGGTATCGTGATTCGGCGCCCGGATGCCGCTGATCTGCGATAGCTGGTCGCGAGCTGAACGCAGTATTTCGGCGTCTTCGGAAGCATAGGGCAGCAGCGGAATAATGAATGCGGATTGCGATCCCGGCTTGTGCTCTTTGGGCAAGGACAACGGGCGGTTGTGGTCGATTTTCATGCTCACCTTTTCGGGGAAAGATAGGCGCGCCGATTTGAGTATCGCCGTGAGTTTTTTCGTGCATTCATCGACAGAGGCATCAAGAGGAACGGAGGGCGGCCACAATCCCCGCACCCGGTCTTGCTGGTTCGCCATTTCAAACAAGGTCATGTGATACGAATCGGGCGGCAAACACGTGATGCTCGCGCCGAAATGACGCTGTAGTTCGACTTGTATGCGTAGCATGGTCAAGAACAGCGGACTAGCTTTGTCCGTATCAAAAACCACCGTGTTGCCGCCAAACGGTCTGACGACGCCGTTCTCATCAAATTTCTTGAGGGGGGCGGCGGTCACTTCTGCTGCCACGCCAGGCAGGTAGTGGCTTGCTCCTAATGTCCCCAGGGCGGCCAGTTTCATAAAGCTGCGTTTCTTCATCGTTCATCTCCTGTTGATTGATTGTTGCATCACGGATATGGCGACGGTCGCACAACACGCTTTGTTCCCTGCACTTATCCGCGACGTGACGAGTGTAGAAGGCATGCTGCCAATTCTGTACGGCCCTCATCAAATAGATATGGAATATCCGTTTTGTTTTAGAAGAGAAATCGGTTAATCGACTACATACGTAGAATTTTTTTAGTGGATAAAAATTGAAACATCAAGTGCCTCCGCATTCGCCCATCACCGGCTTCGCGAAACTACAAAACTACATCGCGATGTGTCGCTATTTATCGAACTTCAGCTAGAGACTCCGCACGCTTTCCCTCGCTATGCTCGCTCGCACTGAACTGGCCAGTTTCAGGAATGTCGCGACATGTTTTTCGAGCGGTAAAACATAGTTTCATCCATGGGCATCGCCCTATCGAAACGAGGAGAACGCGCAATGAAAATCACAAAAGCACGGTCGTCAATCATCACTATCGTCATGGCGGTTTGTAGCGGCCATTCCTATGCGCAATCCAACGTGACCATGTATGGCCGCATCAATGTCGGCATGGTGAATTACAGCGGCTATGGCGCGGGCCAGGGTTCAGTCACACGACAGAACAATTTATCGAGCCGTCTGGGATTCAAAGGAATCGAGGACCTTGGCGGAGGATTGAGCGGCATCTTCACCATCGAATCCGGCTTTAGTCCGGATACCGGTTCTGGTTCTCTGGGAAGCAGGGAAACGACCGTCGGTTTGCTAGGCCCGTTCGGTCGCATCAAGGTCGGCTTCATGCTGACTGCACTGGATGATCTGCATTCCATTGCCGGACCCGGTTACCTGACCAATGTCACGAACGACAATATTAATGGTTTCTGGGCCAATGGATTCAGCAATATGTTCATCGACAATGCCGGCATTGGCTCACCGACCGACAAATGCGCCAGCACGATTGCCGGTAATCTGAATGCATCCAACCGGTTTTCTTTCGATAACCGTTATGGCAACTCGATTCGTTATGACACGCCTTCGATGGGCGGCTTCAGTTTCGCCACGCACGTGGGTTTGACTGAACTGATGGGATGCAATGCTTACGCCTGGTCGAATGCCTTGCAATACAAAAACAACGACGTACAGGTGGCGCTGGCCTATAACCTGCATCACAACTTGCGCGGCACTGGACTGAACGACCATGTCATCATGCTGGCAGGCGGTTACAAGATCGGCACCCAAGGATATGTCGGCGCCTACTACCAGACACTGCTCTACAGCAATCCCGGCCAACGCGCTCTGAAACAAGACGGCTTCGGTGTGGTCGGGCGTCGCTATATCGGTCCGCATACCATTGAATTGGGGTGGTATCACGCCGGCCAGGGCAAGGGGGACCAGACGCCGGTCTATTCCGGCATCAGCACCGGCGACGGCTCTCAATCCAATCTGTTTATTCTGGGATACCGTTATGCGTTGTCAAAACGCACCGAACTTTGGTCGCAACTGGCGCAACTCCGTAATGGCCGCAACGCCCAATACGATCTTGGCGGAACCCCTTATACTGCCGGCGAAGCCCTGCAAGGACGTAATTTGCGCGCGCTGGCCATGGGCGTAAAGCACGATTTTTGACGTCAGTGGCGGCCGGCCGCAACGCCGGCCAGCCGATTTTCATCATGCATCATTGGCCGGTTGCCCCGTACAATAGGGCGCTAGTATGAAGACGCCGGAAATAACCACAAAATGACAAGATCGCGGGATGCCGCGATCTTGTCATTTTGTGGTTATATTTACCGGCTAGCATAGTAGCCGTCCTCATTCCCATTCGCGCCCCTACGGTTCAAGAAAAAGAGAATAGCCATGCTCATCCAATGTAGCCAGTCGTTCAGACAGCCAGTCCGCCTCTCTCTGATGGCCGCCGCCATCGTCGCCGGCCTTTCCGCTTGCAGCGGCGGCGCCAATCTTGCCGGCGATGATACGGCAGTCCGCAACATCGACACGGTGGTGGTGATCTACGCCGAAAATCGCGGTTTCGACACCTTGTACGGCCTGTTCCCGGGTGCCAACGGCATTCCCGGCGTGAACCCCGCGTCGCGCGGCGGCTACGCGCCGCAAGTCGATGTCGATGGCGCTGTCTTGCCGGTGTTGCCGCCGACCTGGGGCGGCGTGACCGCAGCCGGACAGACCAAGGTCATGACGCAGGCGCAATCGGCCGGCATGCCCAACAAGCCCTTCCAGATTGACGGCAAAGATGGCATGGCAATCGGCGCCGATGTTGTCACACGCGACCTGGTGCACCGTTTTTATAACAACCAGATGCAGATCAACGGCGGCAAGAACGACAAGTTCGCCACGTACTCCGACGCCGGCGGCCTGTCCATGGGCTATTACGACGGCAGCAGCATGGCGATGTGGCAGTTGGCGAAACAGTACACGCTGGCCGACAATTTCTTCATGGGTTCTTTCGGCGGCTCCTTCCAGAACCACCAATACCTGATCTGCGCCTGCACGCCGCAATATCCGAACGCCGACAAATCGCCGGCCAAGGGGGGCATCTCGAAGATCGACGTCGACGCCAACGGCAACTTCGTGCGCCTGACGCCGGCAGCAAGCTCGCCCAAGTCGACCCTGGACGGCGCCCAGAAATACGCCAACGACGGTACCCTGACACCGCCTGACGGCAACGGCATGTACTACGCCATCAACACCATGCAGCCGGCCTATCAGCCGAGCAATGTGGCTGCGCCGGCCGGCGATGGCGCCAAACTCTATGCCGATCCAAACAGCGCCTCGACGCTGCCGCCACAAACGCAAAAGAACATCGGCGACCTGTTGAGTGACAAGGGCGTGAGCTGGGCCTGGTATGCCGGCGCATGGAATTCGACATTGAAGGTGGCGCAGGCCGATCGCAAATTCCCCTCGCCGACGCCGAACTTCCAGTTCCATCACCAGCCGTTCAACTACTTCGCCAATATGGATCCGGTGAAGAACGCCGCTTACCGCGCCGAGCATCTGAGAGATTTCGACAGCAGCTTCCTGCAAGACGCCGCCGCCGGAAAATTGCCCGCAGTGTCGTTCTACAAGCCGCAAGGCAACCTGAATCAGCACGCCGGTTATGCCGATGTTGCGTCCGGCGATGCGCATATTGCCGAGGTGGTCAACAAGTTGCGCCAAAGCCCGCAATGGGGCCACATGCTGATCGTCGTGACCTATGATGAGAACGGCGGCTTCTGGGATCACGCGGCGCCACCCAAAGCCGACAAGTGGGGCCCGGGTACACGCATCCCGGCGATCATCGTCTCGCCGTATGCGAAGAAGGGCTATGTCGATAACAGCCTGTACGACACCAGCTCGGTGCTGCGCTTCATCACGCGCCGCTGGTCGCTGCCGGTGCTGGACGGCATCACCCTGCGCGACAAGGCGATCCAGGCCAACGGCGGCAAGCCAATCGGCGACCTCAGCAACGCCCTGGTGTCGCAAGCGAACTGAGTTTGTTGCGGTAATTCAAAACGGCGTCATGGAAATCGCATGACGCCGTTTTTTATTCAACTGTCGTCAGGACCAAGTGGGATGTATCAAAGCGTCATCAATGCGAAGCGCTCAGCGACCCCAGCAACCAGGTCTCCGCCAGGTCGATCTGATTGATCAGCGCGATGAAGGTCTCGTCGTTGATCTGCTGTTCAGCGCGCAGACGATGCACTTCGCGACGCTCGGAGCGGATCGCTTCCAGGCGCAGCTCGCGTTCGAATTGCTTGAAGCGGTTGGCCACGCGATGGGTTTCTTCCGAGCCGCTCTCGGCATCCATGCGCATGCGGTAAGTTGCCAGCAAGCTGCCGCTGACTTCGGTCAACAGGGCCAGGTCGTCCTGGTCCAGCTGTGCGCCCATGCGTTCCTGTGCTTCTTCAATGCCGCGTACGGCGGCTTCCGAAACGCGCAGGCGCGCCTGCATTTCTTCCGTGCGACGGCGCGTGTTTTCCTCATCCAGTTGCAAGCCTTTGAGTAGCCACGGCAGCAAGAAGCTGCCGCCCAGCAGCGAACACACGATCACGCCGGTGGCCAGGAATATCAGCAGGTCGCGTGCCGGGAAGGCGTGGCCGTTGGGCATCAGCAGCGGAATCGACATGACGCCGGCCAGCGTGATCGCGCCGCGCACACCGGCCAGTGAGGTGATACTGATCAGGCGCACGTCGAAGTAGCGCCGTTTGGCGCGTTGGCCGCGCACGGCGGTGGAGAAGCGTCGCAAGCGCAGGTTGAACCAGACCCAGATGAAGCGCAGTGCAATCAGTGCCGCCGTGATCGCCACGATATACGCGAACAGATGCCACACCGGCACATTGCCGGCTACCTTGGCGTCCAGGTGTGCGAGGCTGACGATGCCCGGCAATTGCAGGCCCAGCAAGATGAACGACATGCCGTTGAAGACAAATTCCAGCATGGTCAGGATGCTCTGGCTTTGCATGCGGGTAGCAGCCGATTCAGCGCCGGCGGTTTCGATGTAGGGCATCAGCATGCCGGCGGCAACTGCCGACAGAATGCCGGACAAGCCGAAATGTTCAGCGAAGATATAGGCCGAAAAGGGAATCAGCAACAGCAGCACGACCTGAATGCCGGGCTCGTCGCCGCTCCATTCGATGATCTTGCGGCGCACCAGGCCGAAGCCCCAGGCCACGATCAGGCCGACCGCGAGGCCACCGATGGAAATCAGCGTGAAACTGATGCCGGCGTCCAGCGGCGAGAAGGTGCCCGACAGCACGGCGATGATGGCGAACTTGAAGGCCACCAGGCCGGAGGCGTCGTTCATCAGCGCTTCGCCTTCGAGCACATGTTGCATGGTCGGCGGCAGGCGGCCCTTGCCGACTATCGAGGCCACCGCCACCGCATCGGTGGGCGACAGCACGGCAGCCAGCGCAAATGCGGACGGCAGCGAGATCACCGGGATCATCCAGTGGATGAAATAGCCGACGCCGACTACCGTGAACAGCACCAAGCCCAAAGCCAGCGCCAGGATCGGTTGCGCCAACCGGAAAAATTCGCGCTTGGGTATGCGCCAGCCGTCGGTAAACAACAGCGGCGGGATGAACAGCAGCAGGAATAATTCAGGATCGAAACTGATGCGCAGCCCGAACAGCGGCAATGCCAGCACGGCGCCCAGGGCGATCTGGAATAGCGGCAGCGGCACTTTGAACGGTACCAGGCGCGCCGCCACGCCGGACACGGCAACGGCCAGCAACAGGATTAAAACGGTGAAGACGATTTCCATCGGCGAGCAAACAAAAGAGAAGTGAAGCGACAAGCGCGGAGGAGCGGACGCGGGCGACGCGATCCTGACAAGTGCGTAAGTATAGAGTGCCACGGCCTTCGGCAGCGAAAACGCTTAGCGCATAGAATGATTGTTTCCTTCCGGCATATGGAGATCTTCGCAATGGGTACGACCGATAAGCAACGACAACATCGCAAATTGGGTATTTCTTCCATCGAAGTCGCGCCGCTGGCATTTGGCGGCAATGTGTTCGGTTGGACTGCGGACGAAGCCACTTCGTTTTCACTGCTCGACAAATTCATCGATGCCGGCCTCAACCTGGTCGACACCGCCGACGTCTATTCGCGCTGGGTGCCGGGGCATGCCGGCGGCGAATCGGAAACCATCATCGGCAACTGGATCAAGGCCGGCGGCCGGCGCGACAAGCTGGTGATCGCCACCAAGGTCGGCAAGGACATGGGCGACGGCAAGGTCGGCCTGAGCAAGGACTACATCAAGCGCGCCGTGGAAGCCTCGCTGCAGCGTTTGCACACCGATTACATCGACTTGTACCAGTCGCATGACGACGACCGCAGCACGCCGCTGGAAGAAACCCTGCAAGCCTACGGCGAGCTGGTGCAAGAGGGCAAGGTGCGCCTGATCGGCGCCTCCAACTACGACGCCGGCAGGCTGGAACAAGCGCGCAAGGTCAGTCGTGAGCACGGCTATCCGCTCTACCAGACGCTGCAGCCGGAATACAACCTCTATGCGCGCGCCGATTTCGAAGAGAGGCTCGAACAATACTGCCTGCAGGAAAAAATCGGCGTCATCAATTACTACTCGCTGGCCAGCGGTTTCCTGAGCGGAAAATACCGTTCCGAAAAGGATCTCGGCAAGAGTGCCGCCCGCGGCGGCAAGGTGCAAAGCTACCTGACCCCGCGCGGCTTGCGCATCCTCGCCGCGCTCGACGCGCTCGCCGAACGCTATGCCAGCAATCCGGCCAGCGTGGCCCTGGCATGGCTGATCGCACGTCCCAGCATCACCGCACCGATTGCCAGCGCCACCACACTGGCGCAAATGGACGCGTTGATCGAGGCCACGCAGTTGTCGCTGGACAGCGTCGCCATCACGCAGCTTGACCAGGCCAGCGCACCGTAATTCTTTATTGTTTCTCTGCGGCGATGGTCGTCATGGCCGGCGTCGCCATGCCGGTGTCCGGTGCTTGCCCACGGGGTTGAGCCGTCATCATGTGCGCCTTGCGCCAGCCGCCGTAGCGGTAATAGGCCAGCGCCAGCACGATCAACACCACGCTGCCAAGCGGAAAACTCCACCAGATCGCTTCGGCGCCGTAGGTCGGTGTGAGCCATGTGGCGAACGGCAGGCGCACCAGCCAGATCGCGATGAACAGCGTCACCAGCGGCGCCATCACCGCGCCGGTCGAGCGCACTACACCGAACAACACCATCGTCACGCCGAACAGCACGAACGACCACGCCACGATATTGTTGATATGCCGCGCGACTGCCATGGCTTCGCCTTCATGCGGCAAAAACAAACCCAGCGCCGCATGATCAAACAGATACAGCAGGGCGACCAAGGCGCCGGTCAGCAGGCAGTTGTAGCCGACGCCGATCTTGGCGATGCGTGTGACGCGGTCCCAGCGACCGGCGCCGATATTCTGCGCCGCCATCGACGACACGCTCGCACCCAGCGCCAGCGCCGGCATTTGTACATAGGTCCACAACTGCGACGTCACGCCGTAGCCGGCCGTCACCTGCGAGCCGTAGCTGTTGACCAGGCTGATCATTACCAGCGCTGACGATGAGATCACCAGCATCTGCAAGCCCATCGGCAAACCTTTGAGCACCAGCGCGCGCAGGATGGCGAGGTCGGGTTTGAGGTAGTTCAGCTCATTGCTATGCAGGGCGAGGAAATGCTTGCGGCGATACAAATAGGCGATCATCAGCAGCAGACTGCCAGATTGCGCGATCAGCGTTGCCAGCGCGGAGCCGGCAATGCCCATCGCAGGAATCGGGCCGAGGCCGAAGATCAGCAGCGGGTTCAGCGCAATATCGAGACCCACCGACAACAGCATGAAATAAAACGGTGTGCGCGAATCGCCGGCGCCGCGCAGCGTCATCATCATGAAGTTATAGAAATACATCATCGGCAGCGCGATGAAGATGATGCGCAGGTAGGCAATCGCGAACGGTGCGGCGTCGGCCGGCGTTTGCATCAACGCCAGGATGTGCGGCGTGAAAATATAACCGGCTGCCGCCACCAGGATGGAGAGCGTGGCAAAGAAGGTGGCGCCGGTCCCGACCACGCGCTTGGCGCGGTTGATATCCCGAGCACCGATCGATTGGCCGACCAGGATGGTGGTCGCCATGCTGATGCCGAACACCACGCCGAGTAGGAAGAACAGGATGATGTTGGCGTTGGAAGTCGCTGTCAACGCCGCTTCGCCGAGATAGTGCCCGACCCAGATGGCATTGACCGAAGCGTTCAGCGATTGCAGGATATTGCTGCCCAGCACCGGCAGCGCAAACATCAGCAAGGTTTTGGCGATCGGGCCGTTGACCAGGTCAGGGCGGGAAGATTTGCTGGAGGCGGAATTGGCGGACATGAAAAATCGAGGGACGACAAAGCAGCTATGCTAGCCCAGTTTGTCGGCAGGATTTGTATCGGTGTGTAAATCGACCAGGCCGCGGCGGCTTGTTGTCATGCTGATCATCAATGCCAGGTGCGCGCGATGAATGACACGCAAAATGGTTTGACCATTGCGGAAAGTCCTCGCTTGACAGGCCCGGAGGCCCCCCCTATTCTCTGCATACCCAAAGGTCTTACCAGTCGCTCGCAGGCGCGCCGCAGACCACATAACACGCACATTCAAGGCACTCAAGCAGACTCCATGTCCTTCGATCCCATCGTACAAAAATCCATTTCCGAACAAGTGGCGCAGCGTTTGCTCACCATGATCCGCAGCGGCTTGCTCAAGCCCGGTCAGCAATTGCCGCCCGAACGCGAGCTTGCGGCCATGCTCGGGGTCGGCCGTCCCGCCGTGCGCGAAGCGATCCGTGGACTCGCCTTGTTGGGGCTGCTGCGTATCCGCCAGGGCGAGGGTACCTTCGTTGGCAAGCTGGAGACACGCGAACTGCTCGAGCCGCTGGAAATGATCATTGACCTCAACGCCGGCACCCTGGAGGCGTTGTTCGATGCGCGCCTGATCATCGAAACCGGCGTGGCGGCGCTGGCCGCCACGCACATGGCTGAAGAAGAACTTGAACGCCTGAGCCACAATGTCGAAGACGAAGCGCGGCTGTTGAGCGACCCGGCCGCATTTGCTGCCGCCGACGTCGAATTCCACGAAGCCATCATTGAGGCTTGCGACAATCCCTTCCTGCAAAGCATCGCCGGCAGCCTCTACATGCTCGGCAAGAAAAGCCGCACCATCACCTCGCGCATCCCGGCCACGCTGGAGCGCAGCCTGCAAGACCATCGCGACATCCTGGTGGCGCTCAAGGCGCGCGATCCGCAAGGTGCGTCCGAAGCCATGCGCAACCACCTGATCCGGGTGCGCGACGCCTATCGCGGCGCGGCGCAGAACAAGGATGAATCGGTGCATGACTGAAGCGCGCTCAGGCGTACTTCAGCATGCCTGAACGCCGATGTTGAAATTGCGCCACGATTGATATCGATTTGCTCAGAAGAAAAAACGATCTGGCGTCAAGAACACCCTATTGAAACAAGCCGGAACGCGATCACGGCGCGCCGCATGCCGCGATATGCCTCTTCAGTCAATTTCCTTGGGAGAACAACCATGCAAGATGTGGCAGGTAAAGTCGTCTTCATCAGTGGCGCCAGCACCGGCATCGGCCGGCGTACGTGGTGGTCCACGACAATATTTGTGCAAACGCAGCCGAAGTAAGCGTTGCAGAAGTGTTCAATCGCCTTGAAAAACAGCGGGTCGTTGAAATTTTTTCGCAGCATCGTGACTGCGCGAGGGACATTGTCCCTCGCTAAGATGGCTTAATTCCCGCGATAGGTAGAGAACCCATAGGGGCTCAGAAGCAAGGGAATGTGATAGTGCGGCACGGTGCCATCTGCCTGGAAAATCACAGGTACTTCAGGGAAAAAACTGGCGATTTTGCGCTGAGCGAACCAGGCCCCGGTTTTGAAGGTGACGCGATAAATTCCATTTTCCAATGTCTTTCCTTCCGGGTAGAGCGCACCGATGCGACCTTTCTCGTCCGTCGTTCCGCTGCTCAGCTTGCTCCAGTTCTGGCCGTTCTGTTTTTCCAAGACGACTTCTACGCCGGGGGAGGGCAATCCATCTTGAAGATTGAGTACATGCACGCTGAGCGGATTGGCCGCAGCCAGCGCCAGGCTGCTTACAACACCGAACAGCACGGTTACGACGAGGTTTTGAAATATTTTTTTCATGGAACTCCTGGATAGTTAGCAAGATTTAATGACGATAGTAGAGACGTACGCACAGGATTGCGTTGCGTTAGAGCTGCTCGAATAGCATACAGAATAGTTGTTGAGTTGATGCTGCATAAGATACTTAAAGCAAGATAATTCGACTATTTTCGAGCGCGGTGTGGTCATCGATATTGATTGCGAAATACCCCATCGTCGTCTTTAACTGCAGCTGGCGACGCTGGTCATCTGCATAGAGGGCGATGCCGACAATGTCTTCGCGGCGTAATTGCTCGGGGATTTGATCGCTGCCTTTCTCCTTGTTCCAGCCAATCATGGCGATGACTTCTGGCGTGATTTCGATCAGAGCAAGATGAAAATTATTGATACTGGTGCAGACATCCGGGTTTCCTGCATCAATACACGCCCGGCCGCAAGAACATGATCGCATCGTCGGAGATGCCGGTATCCTGTTGGAGTTTGGGGCGATCGGTACTGTCGTTGAAAGGGACGGGCGTCAGTCTGTCGCTGGCGAAAGCATCGATCCGTGAAGCGATAAGGATGAACAACAGCAGCGTGCGCAGGAGTGTACTTGTCATCGTTGCAATTGGATTGAAGTCTGATCGGCACCGGGGCCAGCGCTTGGGATTATTCCCTATGGCCTGCAACGAACGTATGGCGTGTCACGGTTTTACTACGGATTTTTATCCAGTGGCATAGGTCTTGCGGGCTTCCTGGCGACGATAACTTTGGATCGATAGATGGGTACTTTTTCCTTTACTGCCGCTGATCTGCATCCCCAAGAGGCAAGCGAGTCAACCGCGTTGCTGCGCGACAAGCTCACCCTGCTGCTCGACTCCACCGGCGAAGGCATCTACGGCATCGACCTCGATGGTCGCTGCACCTTCATCAATCGCGCCGGCGCGGAGATGCTCGGCTATGCGGTCGAGCAGGTGTTGGGCAAGAACATGCATGAGCTGGTGCACCACAGCCATGAGCACGGTGCGCATTATCCGGAAGAGGAATGTCCCATCCTCAAGGCCTTCCGCAAAGGCGAGTCGTGCCGGGTCGATCAGGAAGTGTTCTGGCGCGCCGATGGCAGTTACTTCGCGACGGAATATTCTTCTTACCAGATCATCGATGGCGGCCAGGTGCGCGGGGCGGTGATTACCTTCAGCGACATTTCCAAGCGCCGTCTGGCCGAAGAGCAACTGCAGCGCGCCAAGGCCGAGCTGGAGCAGCGCGTGGCGGAACGTACGCGCGCATTGTCGGTGGCGTTGACGCAGGTGCGCGAACTGTCGGCGCATGCGCATTCGGTACGCGAAGACGAGCGCACCCGCATCGCGCGCGAAATCCATGATGAGCTGGGCAGCTTGCTGGTGGCGCTGAAGCTCGATGTGAACTGGATGGCAAGTCGCGTGGCCGACCGCGAGCCGGTGGCGCGCAAGTGCGCCAGCATGAACCGGCTGATCGAGGCGGCGGTGGACAACGTCGGGCGCATCATTACCGACTTGCGGCCGAGCATCCTGGATCACCAGGGTTTGATTGCGGCGCTGGAGTGGCAGGTGCAGGAATTTTCGGAAGCGACTGAATTGCCCTGCGATGTCGACTTCGACATTTCGGCGCAGGCGTTTGCGCCACAAGGCACGCTGGCGACGGCGGCGTTTCGTATCTTCCAGGAGATGCTGAGCAACGTGGCACAGCATTCGCAAGCGACGCAGGTGAGGATCTCCGTGCGACTGACGCCGGATGAGTTGCTGATGGACGTCGAGGACAACGGGGTCGGCGTGCCGGCGGCGGCGCTGGCCAGTCCCAAGTCCTACGGCGTGATGGGCATGCGCGAACGGGCGTTGCACTTTGCTGGCGCATTGCGCATCGAAAACGCATTGGACGGTGCATTTGGTGTCGATTCTGCACCAGAACATGGCAGTGGGACGCGCAGGCCGGGTACCCGCGTCTGTCTGATTTTACCGCTGCGCAACGATCATTGAGAAACGCGCGAGGATGTACGCGCAACCTGGGAAAAGCAAGGCATGACGAAGCAAGCACGAAAAAAAGGGCCGCAATGATCCGTATCCTGTTATGCGATGACCACCGCATCGTGCGTGAAGGCCTCAAGCAGATCCTGGCCGACACGCCCGACATCGAGGTCGCGGCGGAATGCGCCGACGGCCCGGAAGTGCTGCGCAAGGCGCGCGTGGAGGCGATCGACCTGGTCTTGCTGGACATCGCGATTCCACTGCAGGATGGCTTGGACGTGTTGCGCCAGCTCAAGCAGGAGATGCCGCGGCTGCCGGTGCTGATGCTGTCGACTTATCCCGAGAAACAGTACGCGGCGCGCTGCTATCGCCTCGGCGCGGCAGGTTACCTGAACAAGAGCGCCGACACCGAGCAACTGGTGGCGGCGATCCGCAAGGCGGCCGACGGCGGCGTCTACGTCAGCCCGCACATGGCGGAAACGCTGGCGGCCGAGCTCAGTGCGCGTTCTGCCAGCGGCCAGCGTGCCGCCCACGAGACGCTGTCGCATCGGGAATACCAGGTGTTTCAGTTGATCGCCGCCGGCCGCAGTGTGAAAGAAATTGCCGACCAGCTCACCTTGAGCCCGAATACGGTCAGCACTTATCGCAGCCGCATCCTCGAAAAGACCGGCGCCAGCAACGACGTCGGGATTGCCATGTATGCCGTGCGCCATCAGCTGTTGCCGGTCTGACGTTGTCGGTGCGACAGCGCCATGTAGTGGTTCAACTACAAAGAGTCGTCTGGTGATGACGTAAAAACAGGCGATGGCAAGCCCCTTGCAGGTAGTGGAGTAGCAAAGCAGTTACTTCATAACATCACGCGGGGGAATTCATGCCAAAAGAAATCGACAGCACCATCTTCCATACCTACGACGCCGAGCGCGCCTGCAATACTTGTTCCTGCGGCAAACACGCCAGCCAGGTCGCCCATGACACTGAACAGCAGCGTCAGCAGCAAGTGCAGCAATTGCGTTCCCAAGATGCCGAACAATTAAGCAACGACGTCGTAGAAGAATCAGTGATGCGCGCGTTGTTCCCGCAGGCGGCGCAACGGCGCGACTTCCTGCGCGCGGTCGGGGTCAATACCGCGCGTGCGGTAATCGCCAGCATGTTCCCGCTGGGCGCTCTGCAAGCCATGGCGCAAGAGAAGAACGGCGCGATCGAAAAGAAGGACCTCAAGATCGGCTTCATCGCCATCACCTGCGCGGCGCCGCTGATCATGGCCGATCCGCTCGGCTTTTATCGCAAGCAGGGCCTGAACGTGTCGCTCAATAAAACGGCCGGCTGGGCGCTGATCCGCGACAAGATGATCAACAAGGAACACGACGCTTCGCACTTCCTGTCGCCGATGCCGCTGGCGATGTCGATGGGCGTGGGCAGCAATCCGGTGCAAATGCGCATTGCCACTATCCAGAACATCAACGGCCAGGCCATCACGCTGCACATGAAGCACAAGGACAAGCGCGATCCCAAGCAGTGGAAGGGCTTCAAGTTTGCAGTGCCGTTCGAGTACTCGATGCACAACTTCCTGCTGCGCTATTACCTCGCGGAGAACGGCCTCGACCCGGACCGCGACGTGCAGATCCGCGTCACGCCGCCGCCCGAGATGGTGGCCAATCTGCGCGCCGGCAACATCGACGGCTTCCTCGGCCCAGATCCGTTCAACCAGCGCGCGGTGTATGACGAAGTCGGCTTCATCCATATCCTTTCGAAGGAAATCTGGGACGGCCATCCCTGTTGCGCGTTCGGCATGTCGGAAGATTTCGTCAAGCAGAATCCAAACACTTTCGCCGCCTTGTTCCGCGCCGTACTGACGGCTGCCGCGATGGCGCGCGATCCGGCCAACCGCTCGCTGGTGGCCAAGGTGATTTCGCCGGCGGCCTATTTGAATCAGCCTGAAACCGTGGTCGAGCAAGTGCTGACCGGGCGCTTTGCCGATGGCCTGGGCAACGTCAAGAATGTGCCTGGTCGCGCCGACTTCGATCCGGTGCCCTGGGATTCGATGGCGGTATGGATACTGAGTCAGATGAAGCGCTGGGGTTATGTGAAGGGCGAGGTCGATTACAAGGGCATCGCCGAGCGCGTGCTGTTGCTGACCGACGCCAAGAAGTACATGAAAGAACTCGGTCAGCCGGTGCCCGACGGCGCCTATCGCAAATACACGATCATGGGCAAGGAGTTCGATCCGGCCAAGGCCGACGCCTATGTCAACAGCTTCGCCATCAAGAGGGCCAGCTGATGAAGCCGTCTGCGCAACTCGGCTGGCGCGCCGGGCTGATCTCGCTGGCCCTGTTCGGTTGCCTGTTGCTGGTGTGGCATCTGGCAACGGCGCCGAAGGAGAGCGCTCGCATCGAGGCCGGTGTCGGGGGCGGCGCTTCGGCGGACGATGAATACGCCAAGCTGATGGGCAAGACCAGCAGTTCGCCGGCCAAGACCAGCGGCTTTCCGGGGCTGGCGCAAATGGGCGAAACCATCCGCAAGGAGCTGGCTCATCCCTTCTACGACAACGGTCCCAATGACAAGGGGATCGGCATTCAGCTCGGTTATTCGCTGGCGCGGGTCGGGCTGGGGTTTGCGATTGCGGCCGTGGTGGCGATACCGTTGGGCTTCTTGCTTGGCATGTCACCGCTGATGCAGCGCGCGCTCAATCCTTTCATCCAGATTCTCAAGCCGATTTCGCCGCTGGCGTGGATGCCGCTGGCCTTGTACACGATCAAGGATTCATCGATCTCGGGCATCTTCGTGATTTTCATTTGCTCGGTGTGGCCGATGTTGATGAATACCGCGTTCGGCGTGGCGTCGGTGCGGCGCGACTGGCTCAACGTCGCCAAGACGCTGGAGGTGACGCCGCTGCGCAAGGCCTTCCTGGTGATCTTGCCGGCCGCGGCGCCGACCATTTTGACAGGCATGCGCATTTCGATGGGAATCGCCTGGCTGGTGATCGTGGCGGCCGAGATGCTGGTAGGCGGCACCGGCATCGGCTACTTCGTCTGGAATGAATGGAACAACCTGTCGCTGACCAGCGTGATCTTCGCGATCCTGATGATTGGCGTGACGGGCATGGTGCTGGATCTGCTGTTTGCGCGTCTGCAAAAGCTGGTTACCTATACCGAATAAGGCAGATACATGGACAAAGCATTTCTCACCGTTGAAAACCTCAACAAGCGCTATGCCGATGACGCGCCGCCAGTGTTCGAGCAGGTCTCGTTCAGCATAGACAAGGGCGAGTTCGTCTGCATCATCGGCCACTCCGGCTGCGGCAAGACCACCATCCTGAATGTGCTGGCAGGATTGGAAGCACCCTCGGGCGGCGTGGTGATCATGGATCAGCGTGAAGTCAAGGGGCCGAGCCTGGATCGCGGCGTGGTGTTCCAGAGCCATGCCCTGATGCCATGGTTCAGCGTGCTGGGCAACGTGGTGTTTGCGGTGCGCTCGCGCTGGCCGGACTGGTCGCGCGCCAAGGCTGAAGAACACGCGCGCCGCTTCATCGAGATGGTCGGGCTGCAAGGCGCGGAGCAGAAGAAACCGTCCGAACTGTCGGGCGGCATGAAGCAGCGCGTCGGCATCGCGCGGGCGTTTTCCATCGAGCCGAAGATGTTGCTGATGGACGAGCCCTTCGGCGCGCTCGACGCCCTGACGCGCGGCGTGGTGCAGGATGAGTTGCTGAAGATTTGCAGCGCCACGCACCAGACCGTGTTCATGATCACGCACGACGTCGACGAGGCGATCCTGCTGGCCGACAAGATTTTCCTGATGTCCAACGGCCCGCATGCGCGCATCGCTGAAGTGGTTCTCAACACCATGCCGAAGACGCGCACGCGTGAAAGCATGCATCACGATCCGCAGTTTTATCGCATCCGCAACCATCTGGTCGACTTCCTGGTGCACCGCTCGCGCCGTATCCAGGAAGCCGGTGCTGTGGACCTGGTGACGCGCGTGGTGACGCCGGGGCTGGAAGAAAGCGTGCCGGCACAGGCGTCAGACAATTTTCCACAGGCCGCTTTAGCTAGCTGATTTTGCAGCCTGATTCTTTCACATTGTTTTTATTATTCATCGCAAGGAGAACTTCATGGATCGCAATCTCGTTACCCAAAAAATTATTGAAGCCAAGGTCAAGAACAAAATGACCTGGGGCAAGATCGCCGAGAGCATCGGCCAAAGCAAGGAGTGGACAACCGCCGCCATGCTCGGCCAGATGACGCTGACCGCCAAGCAGGCGGCGGTAACGCAGGAGCTGTTCGGCCTCACCGACGAAGAAACCCTGTGGCTGCAAATCGTGCCGTACAAGGGCTCGCTGCCGACCCCGGTGCCGACCGATCCGCTGATCTATCGCTGGTATGAAATCGTCAGCGTGTATGGCTCGACCATCAAGGAACTGATCCACGAAGAGTTCGGCGACGGGATCATGAGCGCGATCGACTTCAAGATGGATATTCAGCGCCAGGCCGATCCCAACGGCGATCGCGTCAATGTCATGCTGAGCGGCAAGTTCCTGCCTTACAAGACGTATTGAGCGTCGCTGGAAGGCGTTGCAAAAATGGCAGGCCGGCGTGCCTGCCGTTTTTTGTTGCGTGCACGGGATGGACTGTAGAATAGCCGGCATGGAAAAAACACCCGCTCCCCGCAAGCATTCCGTCAGCGCCATGAAGGCGCGCTTCGTCGCCATTTCCTGGCGCGACCTGGCCGTCAGCTTTGGCCCCATGGTGCTGCTGATCGTGGTCGGCGCCTGGCTGGCGATCTGGCTGATCCATCCGGCGCCGCCCAAGGTCATCACTATTGCCACCGGACCGGAGAACAGCAATTTCTGGAATGTGGCTGAACGCTATAAGAAGATCTTGGCGCGCGATGGCGTGACGGTGAAGGTGGTGGCGTCGGAAGGTTCGCTCGACAATCTGCATAAACTGGTCGATCCCGATAGCGGTGTGGATGTCGCCTTCGTACAGGGCGGCATCGCCGACAGCGTCAATATTGAAGACCTGGTGTCGCTGGGTAGCGTGTCGTACTCACCGGTGTCGGTGTTCTATCGCAGCGACAAGGTGGTGTCGCGCCTGTCTGAACTGAGCGGCAAGAGTATCGCCATCGGCTTGCAGGGCAGCGGTTCGCGCGTGCTGGCGCTGACCTTGTTGAAGGCCAGCGGCATTGAGCCGGGCGGCGCCACCAAGCTGCTCGACATGGGCGGCGACGAAGCGGCGGAGGCGCTCTCCAAGGGAAAGATCGACGTGGCTTTCCTCATGGGCGAGTCGGCGGCGCCGGCGACGATGGGCAAGCTGCTGCGTACATCAGGAATCCGCCTGCTGGATTTTTCGCAGGCATCGGCGTACACCCGCCGTTTCAGCTATCTCAATGAATTGACCTTGCCGCCCGGCGTGTTCGACTTCCGTCGCAATCTGCCTGACCATGCGATCCGCCTGATTGCACCGACGGCCGAACTGATTGCCCGTGACGACCTGCATCCGGCCTTGTCCGACCTGCTGATCGAGGCGGCGCGGGAAGTGCATAGCAAAGCCAATATATTGCAGAAAGCCGGGGAGTTCCCGGCACCGCTGGTGCATGAATATCCGATCAGCGATGACGCCGCGCGTTATTACAAGTCGGGCAAGAGCTTCTTCTATCGTACGCTGCCGTTCTGGCTGGCCAGCCTGGTGGATCGCACCATGGTGATCTTGCTGCCTGTCATTCTGCTGCTGATTCCCGGCATCAAGCTGGTGCCGCTGTTGTACGGCTGGCGCATCCGCTCGCGCATCTATAAATGGTATGGCGCACTGATCGCGCTGGAACGTGGCGTCACCACCCACAGCAAGGAAGAGCAGGAGCAGATGCTCAAGCAGCTCGACGAGATTGAGATATCGGTCAACCGCATGAAGATGCCGCTGGCCTTCGCCGATCAGTTCTACGTCTTGCGCGAGCACATCGGTTTCGTGCGCAGCCGCCTGGAGAGCGGCGCCTGAGCAGCCCGGCGGCGGACTTGAGGGATCCGGTCCGGAAGCAGGTACAATCACCCGTATTCTGGCGGAAATCGAAAAACATCAAAAATCGCCGGAAAAACAACGAGATCAAAAACTACTGTTTATTTGTACAGTATTTGTGATACAGTGGAATCTCTTCAACAGAGATAGGAACCACTGCCATGACACACTTGGATCTTGCTTCAGGCGCTCGCTTTGGTCTGGAATCTTCTACCCCTTCATCCTTCAGCCTGCGCTTCGGTCGCCGTGAAATGTTCGTGTGCCGCGATTCGTATGTGCGCCGTTACCGCGTCAATCCTGTGATCGAATGCAGCGCCGGTTTCGAACCAGGCCATCTGGAAATCCTGTTGTTCCGTCGCTGGCTGGTGGTGCTGTCCAAGGCGCGCAACTGATCAAGCGAATCTGCAGCACGATGTCAGGCGCAGCCGATTGCATGGCCATGGCTGTCCGCTTTGAAATGCGAGTCAGTAGCCTGGCTCGGGCAGGCGCACTTGTTTCCCGGCATAATTTTTAATCTTCAAATCCTGACAATATACTGAATTTAAAACAAGAATTATTCTCATTCGTGCTATATTCCGTTCGTCTTTAGCGTTGTGCGGCGTGTTTTTTCTGCGAATTGTGGCAGAAACCCCGTGAACTGAAAGACTGACTGATCAACCAGCAGAAAGGGATAAGTTCATGTTTTTGCGTACTTTTGTTGCAGGAATGGTGTTGGCGACCACCTCGGTTGGTGCGTTCGCCCAGGAAAAGGTGATCAACCTTTACTCGGCGCGCCACTATCAGACCGATGAAGCCTTGTATGGCAATTTCACCAAGGCCACCGGTATCAAGATCAACCGTGTCGACGCCGATGACGCCGGTATTCTGGCACGCCTCAAAAGCGAAGGTGCCGCCAGTCCGGCCGATGTGATCTTGCTGGTCGATGCCGCCCGGTTGTGGCGCGGGGAGAATGACGGCTTGTTCCAGCCGGTCAAGTCCAGCGTGCTGGAGTCGCGCATTCCCGCCAATCTGCGCGGCAAGGATGAGGGCCGGGGTTCGCAGTGGTTCGGCTTTTCGACGCGTGCCCGCGTCATCGTCTACAACAAGCAAAACCTGAAACCGGAAGATGTCGATTCCTATGAGGCCTTGGCCGATCCGAAGAACAAGGGCAAGCTGTGCACCCGCTCCGGTTCGCATCCCTACAATGTCTCGCTGTTCGGCGCGCTGTATGAGCACGTCGGCGAAGCCAAAACGGAAGCCATCCTCAAGGGCATGGTCGCCAATATGGCGCGTACCCCTGTGGGCGGCGACACCGACCAGATCAAGGCGGTCGCTTCCGGCGAATGCGGCGTGGCGATTTCCAATTCTTATTATGTCGCGCGTCTGATGAAGTCGGCCAAGCCGGAAGATATCGCGGTGGTCAGTAAATTCGGTGTGGTCTGGCCTAACCAGAAAAGCTTCGGCACGCACGTTAATATCGCCGGCGCCGGTGTCGCCAAGCATGCGCCGCACAAGGCCGACGCTGTCAAATTCCTGGAATATCTGGCCAGCGACGATGCCCAGCGCTACTTCGCCGAAGGCAATAACGAATGGCCGGCGGTCAAGAGCGTGAAGACCGGCAATGCCGCGCTCGATACCCTGGGACCGTTCAAGGCGGAAGTGATCGATGTCGCTGCCACCGGCCGCAACCAGCAAAAGGTATTGCAAATCCTGGATCGTGTCGGCTACAAGTAAGTCTGCCGGAGGATGGCGTGATAACGATAAAAAGCACCGCACGGCATTGCGCCGCCGGTGCTTTTTTGTGTGACGGTGATTCAGGCGGCGTCTGCCCGCGGAAACGCCACCACGTGATTGACCTCGAGCTTGATGCCGATCCATTCACCGAGGGCGTGATCGTGGTGCGAGGGCACCAGCGACAGCAACTGAATGCCGTCCTCGAGTTGCAGGGTATAGAGAAAGTCGGCGCCGCGGAAGGACTTGCGTACGATGCGCGCCTTGAATGGCGACAAGTCGTCGTGCACGATATCGTCGGAGCGCAGCAAAACGTCGAACTCGTGTTGTTGCGCGTCGGCGGCGGGCATGCTGTGCGCCACGTCATGCAATGGGCCCAGCGGTGTGACCATGCTGAAGGTGCGTGCTTGACCGGTATCGTGCAGCAGCGTTCCCGGCACAAAGATGCCGTGGCCGATGAAGTCTGCCACGAAGCGTGTCGCCGGACGGTGATACAAGCGGTAAGGGCTGTCCCATTGTTCCAGGTGGCTTTGCTGCATCACGCCGATGACATCGCCGACCGCGAATGCTTCCATCTGGTCGTGGGTCACCATCAGCGCGGTGGTGCCGGCTTGCTTCAAGATCGCGCGCACATCTTCGGCAAGACGTTCGCGCAACTCGACGTCGAGGCTGGAGAACGGTTCGTCCAGCAGCAGCAGGCGCGGCTGCGGCGCCAGTGCACGCGCCAGCGCCACGCGTTGTTGCTGGCCGCCGGACAGCTGGTGCGGAAATTTGTTGTGCATGCCGTCCAGCCCGACCAGCGCCAGCATGTCTTGCACGCGTTGGCGGCGTTGCTGTTTGTCGCCATGCTCATGACGCAGGCCGAAACCGACATTGGCTTCAATGCTCAGATGCGGGAACAGCGCGAAATCCTGGAACACCATGCCGATGCGGCGCTGCTCCGCGGCGATGCGGATAGCGGGTCCGTCCAGCACTTGCCGGTCGAGCAGGATGCGACCCGATTGCGGAGGTTCGAGGCCGGCGATGGCACGCAGCAGGGTGGTCTTGCCGCTGCCGGAAGGACCGATCAATACGCCGAGCTGGCCGGCCTCCAGGCTCAGCGAGACGGCTTGTACCGCGGGCGTGGCGGCGCGTGGATAACTGACGCTGACTTGATCGACTTGGAGAAACATTGCTGACCTTTATCGTTACAATTCGCATTGTGGAGGACCGCGGCAAGTTTAACGCATGGCGCTTGGCGATCCATTCCATTTTCTTGCTCCGCTTGGCATTTTTCATTGAGTATCCATGTACGTCATCGGCTTGATCGCTTTCCTGATTTCCCTGCCTCTACTCGGTATCGCCGGCGCCTGGCTGCAGCTCGATGCCGCCGGCGTCGACGCCATCCGGCAGCAGGCGCAGACAGTGTTGCCGGGGTACCTGGCGACCTCGGGCTGGCTGGCGCTGTGTGTGACAGTCGGCGTGGTGGTGGTCGGCGCCGCGAGCGCGGTGGCGATCAGTTTGTTCGAGTTTCGCGGTAAGCGTTTTTTATCGTGGGCCTTGCTGTTGCCGATGGCGATGCCGGCCTATGTGTCGGCCTATGCCTATACCGACTTCCTGCAATATGCCGGCTTGGTGCAGAGCAGTCTGCGCGACGTTTTTCCGGGCTTTCGCATCGATGTGCGCAGTTTGTCGGGAGCGATTTTCCTGTTCGTTTTTACCTTGTATCCCTACGCCTATCTGCTGGCGCGCAATGCGCTCAGCGAACGCGGCGTGCATCTGATGGAAGCCGCACGCTTGCTTGGCACGCCGCTGCATGAGCGCATTTACAAGGTGGCCCTGCCGCTGGCGCGACCGGCCCTGATGGCGGGGGCTGCGCTGGCCCTGATGGAAACGCTGGCCGATTATGGCGTGAGCGCCTATTTCGGCCTGACCACATTTACCACCGGCATCTATAAGGCCTGGATGGTGATGGATGATCGTATCGCCGCGGCGCAATATGCCTCGCTGTTGTTGCTGTTCGTTGCGGTGTTGCTCTGGTTGGAGCGTCGCGAACAGGGGCGCATGCGTTTCGCCTCGGTGCGCGGCAATCGTGGCGATGGTGCCGCATCGCGTTTGCCGCTGCTGCGTGGCGCGAAAGCGCTTGCGGCATGGCTGGTGTGCGTGGTGCCGGTGTTGCTCGGTTTCGTGTTGCCGGTGTTGATCTTGCTGCAATTGATGTGGCACGAGAGTGAGTTGTCGCTGGCCACCAACCTGGTGCGCTACGCCGGCTGGAGCTGGAACAGTTTCCGTTTCGGCGGCATGGCGGCGGCCATCGCCATCGTGCTGGCGCTGGCCTTGTGCTTCGCCCAGCGCGCCAGCGATTTACCGCGCTTCAACTATGCCTTCCTGCGCGTGGTGATGCGTATCGCCGCGATGGGTTATGCGATTCCCGGCTCGGTAATCGCCATTGGCATCCTGTTGCCGATCGCCTGGCTGCAAGGGGTGTTTCCGGGCAGCATGGCGGGTGTCTGGCTGACGGCGACCTCGTTCGGCGTGATCTATGCGTATCTGGTACGCTTTACCGCCGTGGCGGTGCAGTCAGTGGAAGCCGGTTACACTCGCATCCCCATGAATTTCGATGAAGCGGCTCGCACCATGGGAACATCGCGGCTGCGTATCGTGCAGCAGTTGCACATGCCCTTGTTGTGGCGTTCGCTGGCGACGGCCGGCCTGATGGTGTTTGTCGATGTCGTCAAGGAGTTGCCGGCGACCTTGCTGCTGCGGCCTTTCAATACCGATACGCTGGCGGTGATTGCGCACAACCTGGCGCGCGATGAAAGGCTGGGAGAAGCCGCATTGCCGGCATTGAGCATCGTTGCGGTCGGCCTGATTCCGGTGTTGCTGGTCACGCGGGTCCTGAATAAACAATAGAGGAAAACATGAGCCAATACGATTACGATCTGTTCACCATCGGCGGCGGTTCCGGCGGTGTGCGCGCCAGTCGCTTCGCCTCGCAATACGGCGCGCGCGTGGCGATTGCCGAGAGCAAGGACCTGGGCGGCACCTGCGTCAACGTCGGTTGCATCCCCAAAAAACTGATGTCTTACAGCGCGCATTTCCACCAGGACTTCGCCGACGCCGCCGGCTTCGGCTGGACCGTGGGCCAGAGCAGCTTCGACTGGCAGGCGTTGATCGCCAGCAAGGACAAGGAGATCGCGCGCCTCAACGGCATCTATCGCAAGATCCTCGATGGCGCCAAGGTCGACATCGTCGATGGCTACGCCACGATTGAAGACGCGCACACGGTCAGCGTCAACGGCAGGCGCTATACCGCCGCACACATTCTGATTGCTACCGGCGGTCATCCGACTGTGTCGGAGATTCCCGGCAAGGAACTCGGCATCGTCTCCGATGACTTCTTCCACCTGAGCGCAATGCCCAAGCGCAGCGTGGTGCTGGGCGGCGGTTACATTGCCGTGGAACTGGCGTCTATCCTCAATGGTCTTGGCAGCGAGGTGACGCTGGTGTACCGCGGCAAGCATCTGCTGCGCGGCATGGATAGCGAACTCGGCGTTTTTCTTGCGCAAGAGATGAGCAAGAAGGGCATGAAGATCCTGTTCGAAAACAATATCGAAGCGATCAAGGCGAGCGGCGACGCCAAGCAGCTGACGCTGAGCGACGGCACACATATTGAAGCCGATTGCGTGCTGTTCGCCACCGGGCGTCACGCCAATACCGCCGGCCTGGGCCTGGCGCAAGCGGGCGTTGCGTTGACCGACAAGGGGGCCATCAAGGTCGACGACAATTTTGTTTCCAGCGTAGCGTCGATCCATGCCATCGGCGACGTAATCGACCGCGTGGCCCTGACGCCGGTGGCGCTGGCCGAAGGCATGGTGGTCGCTGCGCGCCTGTTCAACCAGGGCGGCCGGGCCATGTCTTACGCGAATATCCCGACCGCCGTGTTCAGCCATCCGAATGTCGGTACGGTCGGCCTGAGCGAAGAAGAGGCGCGCAAGCAGGTCGGCGACGTGCGTATTTTCAAATCGGAATTCAAGGCGCTCAAGCACACGCTCAGCGGCAACAGCGAACGTACCTTCATGAAACTGGTGGTCGATGCACAAACCGACCGCGTGCTGGGCGTGCACATGGTCGGCGCCGACGCCGGTGAAATCGTGCAAGGCTTTGCGGTAGCACTGCAATGCGGCGCCACCAAGGCCCAGTTCGACGCCACCATCGGCATCCACCCGACCTCGGCGGAAGAGTTCGTCACGATGCGTACGCCGGTGGCGTAAATGGCGTGACGGTATGTGCAGAGGTCGCTTGACCCCTGCACATACGTTCTTAACGCGAGAGGCTGTAGCCGATGCGGAACTGCGGCGTGGCCTTCTGGTTATACGTCAGCAGGCTCTCGCCGTAGCCGTAAAAATAACTCGCCATCAAATAGCCTGCGGTGCCGGGAATCAAGCGGGAAAGCGGGTACGACAGCGTCGAATCGGCGCTGTTGGCATTGCTGCGCGTGCCCTTGCGCAGCGTTGTCGAAAACTCCACGCCATCCGGCTTACCGATTGCCAGCTTCAAGTCGGCATGGCCGCGATACTGGCCGATATCGGGGTTGTCCGACAGTGGGCCGAGGTAGGTGTAGACCTTGGGCGAAATGCGGAATTGGTAATCGTTGAGGTCGCCGAAGGTCAGCGTCGGTTGCACGAAGAAGATATTCAGGCCGCGCGACTGCGGGCCGTCGCGGCCGTTGGACTCATGCTCCAGGCCGGTGGCGATCGACATGCGGCTCAACACGCCGTTATGGATGCCCAGGTCCGGCAGGTAGTAGTACAGGCTGGGGCGGTAGTTGGTGTCGCGGAAGGGCGAGGACGGACTTTGCAGATCCCACAGCGAAAACTGGGTATAGCCGAAATAAAGATTGTCGATCAGTCCGCGCGAGCGCATGTCGTCAGGCTGGAACAGACGGAATTTGAAACTCAGCTGGAACTTGGCGTTGCGGTTGCCGCCGCTATTGCCGGCGGCGAAATACATGGGTTCGTTGAATGACAGGCGCGGGATGTTGATCAGGTCTGCTGCCGCGGGCGCCACCCCAATCGGGCTGGCGTCCGTGCCGGGTGTGATGACGGAGGCTGACGGTGTGGCCGCGCCGGCTTCGATTGCGCCGCTGGCGGCGGCCACCGGTTCCTGCCCCGGCTTGGCGCGGATCACCGCGACCAGCACCGGTGAGGCGTCAATGCCGACGGTCTCGATACGCACGATGCCGCGCAGGTACTTGGGCAGTTCGCCGCGATATGTGACCTTGCGGAATTCGCCGCGCTGCAGCGTGAACTGCGCGGGGACTGCGGCGTCGCGTAGCAGTCGCAATTGTACCGGCGCGGTCATGTCGGCCGACGCCGCGACGACCAGATTGTCGGGCAGGGCGTAGGCCTGGCTGGCGTGTTCATCTTCGCTGACCATGAGCGTCAAGATAAACGGTTTGTTGCCGTCAACAACTTTAGGCGGTTGCAGCAGCGAGATGCCGGCGACGGCGGCATGCGTCATGGTCAGCGCGCCGGTCGCGAACAGGGCTTGTCGCAAGCGGGTGGGGATGTTTTGTTTCCATTTTGGCAAATCTCGCAGGGAAGGCGTCTTGGTCATTGTTTGTCTTGTTATCGATTGGTAAGGTGCTGGAAGCGGACATCAGCCGTATGGATTGATTTCATAAGAGAAAGTTGCTCGAATCCGACGATTCATACTTCGAAGTATGTAAAGGCGGCCGTTTTCAGGGACAGTTCCGATTCGAACGGTGGTTCTGCGGGATAATGCAGGTAAATCACATAAAAAGTTGTTTTTTAGTTAGCATCCCACCACATCATGTTATCCGCTTCCTACGATAGTTTACTCGTCGCCATTTCCTTGCTGGTGGCCATTCTGGCCTCCTATACCGCCTTGGACATGACCGAGCGGATCAACTCGACGCGCGAGTACGCCGGGAGCTCCTGGCTGTTCGGCGGCGCGGTGGCGATGGGTATCGGCATCTGGTCGATGCACTTCGTCGGCATGCTGGCGTTTCGTTTGCCGATTGATCTTGGTTACGACCCCCTCATCACGTTTCTATCTTTGTTGATCGCCATCGCGGTTTCCGGTTTTGCGCTGTGGATCGTCAGTCGCCCCGAGCTGCCGCGGCGTCGCTTGTTGAACAGTGCACTGGCCATGGGCGCAGGCATCGCCGCCATGCATTACACCGGCATGGCGGCCATGCTGATGGCGCCGGGGATACACTACGATCCACTGCTGTTCGTCGCTTCGGTGGCGATTGCCATCGTCGCCTCGGCGGCGGCATTGTGGATCGCTTTCCACTTGCGCAAGAATACCCCGCACGTCAAATTTGCCCGCGCCGGGTCGGCGGTGGTGATGGGCATCGCCATCGTCGGCATGCATTACACCGGCATGGCGGCAGCGAATTTCTCCGGCGGCAGCATTTGCATGGCGGTGCGCGACGGCGTCAGCCCGGGCTGGCTGGCGATCCTGATCATCGTGGTGACACTGGCGGTGCTGACGATTGCGCTGCTGACTTCGTTGCTCGATGCGCGCCTGGAATCGCGTACGGCAAAGCTGGCGCGCTCGCTGGCCGAAGCCAATGAAGAACTCACGCATCTGGTATTGCACGATAACCTGACCAAGCTGCCCAATCGCACTTTGCTGGAAGACCGCCTCAACCAGGCGATCCACAAGGCTTCGCGCGAGCAGGGACTTTTCGCGCTGATGTTTTGCGACCTCGACGGCTTCAAGGCGATCAACGATTCGCTCGGCCATCACATCGGCGACTTGCTGCTGGTAGAGGTCGCCAACCGCATGGGCGCCGTGATGCGGGCGCAGGATACCGTGGCGCGCCTGGGCGGCGATGAGTTCGTCATGCTGGTCGAGCTGAAAGAGCCGAACGATGCGATGGCGGTTGCCGACAAGCTGGTCAATATCATTAACGAGACCTTCCTGATCCAGAAGCATGAGTTGCGGGTGTCCGCCAGCATCGGCATCGCCATCTATCCGACTGACGGCAACAACCGCCATGACCTGGTGATCAACGCCGATGCCGCGATGTATCACACCAAACGCAGCGGCCGCAACGGCTATCATTTCTTTGAGGCGTCGATGAACGTCAACGCGCACAACCAGTTGCAATGGCTGCAAGACTTGCGACTGGCGCTGGAGCGCAAGGAGTTCCTCCTCTACTACCAGCCCAAATACAACTCGCCCAACGGCCCCGTGCTGGGCGCCGAAGCGCTGTTGCGCTGGCAGCATCCGACCCACGGCCTGGTGGGGCCGGATGAATTCATCGGCCTGGCTGAGCGCTCCGGCCTGATCGTGCCGATCGGCGCCTGGGTGCTCAACGAAGCTTGCCGCCAGATGAAGGAATGGTTCGATGTCGGCCATGAAGACTGGAAGATCGCCGTCAATTTGTCGGCGCTGCAGTTTGCCCAGAGCGATCTGATCGAACTGGTCAAGGCCACGCTCGCGCGCCACGGTTTGCCGGCGCGTTGCCTGACGCTGGAAGTCACCGAATCGACCGCCATGCATGACGCTGAAAGCAGCCTCAAGACCCTGCAGCAGATCGCCGACCTGGGCGTCGATATTTCTATCGATGACTTCGGCACCGGTTATTCCAGCCTGCTTTACCTCAAGCGTTTGCCGGCCAATGAATTGAAGATCGATCGCGGCTTTGTACGCGACCTGGCCGACGGCAACGACGATGCCGCTATCATCTCGGCGATCGTGGCGCTCGGCCGCACGCTCAATCTGCGTATTGTGGCCGAAGGCGTGGAGACCACCAAACAACAGAACTTCCTGACCTCAGTCGGTTGCGATGCCTTGCAGGGCTATTTGATGGGGCGTCCGATGGCGGCCGAGAAATTCCTCGAAGCGACTTCCAACCTGCAAAAGAAAACCGTCCAGCCGCTCTGACTTCTCTTCGTTCCACTCGGTGTGCAGCGCAACAACCGTCCATTTGGCGCTGCACCATTCTCACTGCGCGGGTATTGCCCGTCGTCAATGCAAGTCCCGCAAGCCATGAACAGACATGGCAGTCAATCGCTGTTCAGCGAATTCAATTCCCGAGCTTAGGATCAATATGGGCAGTAGGTGCTGATTACATTCTTATTAAAAAAATCAATATTGCCTGTCTTTAATGAAATGCCAAGGGGGAAATGAATATGTTTGGAAATATGAAGATCGGCAAGCGATTGGGACTGGGCTTTGCGATGATTCTGGGGTTGTCTATCGTGATCGCGGCCATTGGCGTGTGGCGCCTGCAGAGCGTGGCGCATGCCACCCAGGCCATGATGGATGTGCCGCTCGCCAAGGAGCGCCTGATCGCCGACTGGTATCGCAATACTTACGGCGGCATCCGCCGTACCACCGCGGTGGCCAAGAGTTCGGATCCGTCGCTGGGCGCTTTCTTCAAGCCCGAGACGGACCAGGTCACGCGCGACTCCACTGAGCTGCAAAAGAAAATCGCGGATATGCTCGCCAGCGATGAAGAAAAACAGCTGTACGACAAGATCATGGCGCAGCGCAAAATCTATCTGTCCACGCGCGACGTGATTTTCAAGGCCAAGGCCGACCCCAATCCCGACCTGGCGATGATCACCTCGGTGCTGGAAAAGGAATACCTGCCCGCCGCCAAGATCTATCAGGAACAGGTTGAGAGCCTGTTGCTCCTGCAGCGCAAAACCATCGACCAGCTCAACTTGCATGTCTCTGAAATCGCCACCCAGAGCGCCAATTTGCTGATCGTGCTGGAAGTGCTGGTGCTGGCGCTCGGCATTGTCTGCGCCTGGTATCTGACCACCGGCATCACGCGTCCGCTCATCACCGCCGTCGGCATCTCGCGCCGCGTCGCCGAGGGCGACCTGTCGGTGGATATCACCGTCACCACCACCGATGAAGCCGGCCAACTGCTGCAAGCGCTCAAGGACATGAACATCAGCCTGCGCAATATCGTCGGCAATGTGCGCACCGGCACCGATACGATTGCCACCGCGTCCAGCCAGATCGCCAGCGGCAACCTGGACTTGTCGTCGCGTACCGAGCAGCAAGCCGGATCGCTGGAAGAAACCGCTTCGGCGATGGAGCAACTGACCTCGACCGTCAAGCAAAACGCCGACAATGCACGCCAGGCCAATCAGTTGGCGGTCTCGGCATCGGAAGTCGCGATCCAGGGCGGCAGCGTGGTGGGACAGGTGATTGCAACGATGGGCTCGATCAACGAGTCGTCCAAGAAGATCGTTGACATTATCAGCGTGATTGACGGCATTGCCTTCCAGACTAATATCCTGGCCTTGAATGCTGCGGTCGAAGCCGCGCGTGCCGGTGAGCAGGGGCGCGGTTTTGCGGTCGTGGCGTCTGAAGTGCGCAGTCTGGCGCAACGTTCCGCCGCCGCCGCCAAGGAAATCAAATCGCTGATCGACGATTCGGTGGAAAAAGTCGGCACCGGCAGCAAGCTGGTGGAGCAGGCCGGAGCGACCATGCAGGAAGTGGTCGCCAGCGTCAAACGCGTGACCGACATCGTCGGTGAAATCAGTTCAGCCAGTCAGGAACAAAGCACCGGCATCGAAGAAGTCAACCGCGCCATCACGCTGATGGACGAGAGCACTCAGCAAAACGCCGCGTTGGTGGAGCAAGCCGCCGCCGCCGCGCAATCCATGCAGGAACAAGCGGGCAAGCTGGCGCAACTGGTCAGCGTGTTCAATATCACCAGTACCGGCAGCCTGGGCGCGCCGGCATCGAATTCGCGGCGTACGATTGATATCAATCCGACGCCGCGTCTGGAGTAGTCGGGGAGGGGGGAGCCGGGCCGTCGCGGCGTTATGCAGCGACGGCCGGTTTTTTTAGGCCGCACATTCAGCCTGATATTGATCGTTGGCGCGCTGGCTTTTACGCCGCAGCTTTTCCTGGTTTTTGGTGTTGGCGGTACGCAGATCTTCTTCCGCCCACTTCTTGCGTTGCGCCAGCTGGGTGCATTTTCGCTTCTGTTTTTCTTCCACCAGTTTGGCGCGTGCGGCTTCCCGTTCGGCTTTGTGTCGCGCCTGTGTTTGCTGCTGGGCGGCTTTGGTGCGTTCCCGTTGCACTCGCTTTGATTCGGCCTGGTCGCGTACGCCGCTGACATCGCCCTGGTTGTCGTGCAGCGTAACGGTTTTGCCGTCAGTGCAGGCGCTGTCGCTATAGGTCACTTGGCCGTCGGCTTCGCATTTGTAGACCGCCCAGGCCGGTGTACTGGCCAACAGCGCAAGCGACAGCAGGGTGCAAGACAAGAGGGGAAGACGCGTAGGCGACATGACGAAACTCCTGTAAAAATGGCGCAGACGAGACCGCTGCCGGCAAAGCCCTGAGCTGAGATCAGATGACTTTGCCCGGATTCATCAAGGCCTGAGGATCCAGCGCCTGTTTGATGGTGCGCATCAGTTGCAGTTCTACCGGCGACTTGTAGCGCAGGATTTCTTCGCGTTTGAGCGCGCCCAAACCATGTTCTGCCGAGATCGAGCCGCCGAACTGGTCGACGCTGTCATGCACCGTGCGGTTGATCTGCGCTTGCTGCGCGAGGAAGTCGGTATCTTTCACGCCCAATGGCGGCGACACGTTGTAATGCAGGTTGCCGTCGCCGAGATGGCCGAAGGTCACCATGCGACAGGCCGGTGAAGTGGCTTGTACCAGCGCGTCGGTGACGCGGATGAATTCGCCGATGCGTGAAATCGGCACCGAGATGTCGTGCTTGATGTTTTTGCCTTCGTGCGCCTGTGCCAGGGAAATGTATTCGCGCAATTGCCATAGCGATTTCGATTGCGCGATCGAGGTGGCGATCACGGCGTCGTCGATCAGTTCTTGTTCCAGCGCTGCGCCGATCACCTCTTCGAACAGGTCGGCGGCGTGCGTTTCCGATTCGCTGTCCGACAATTCCAGCAAGACGTAGTGCGCATGCGCTCTGTCGAACGGCGCGCGATGCGGCGGAAAATGTTTGGCCACCAGTTGCAGGCAAAAATCCGACATCAGTTCGAAGCCGGTCAGCGCCGCACCGCAACGCTCTTGCGCCAGGCTGAGCAGGCGCAAGGCGTGTTCAGGCGTGCGCAGGGCTGTCAGCGCGGTGACTTGGGCCTTCGGTTGCGGGAACAGTTTGAGGACGGCGGCAGTGATGATGCCGAGCGTGCCTTCGGCGCCGATGAACAGGTCGCGCAAGTCGTAGCCGGTATTGTCCTTGCGCAGGCCGCGCAGGCTGCTCATGATCTCGCCTTGCGCGGTGACGACTTCCACGCCCAGGCACAGTTCGCGCGTATTGCCATAACGCAGCACGCCGGTGCCGCCGGCATTGGTCGACAGGTTGCCGCCGATGGTGCAGCTACCCTCGGCGGCCAGCGACAGCGGGAACAGCCGTTGGGCGGCGGTGGCGGCTTGCTGGATGTTTTGCAGGATGCAGCCGGCTTCCACGATCATGGTGTTGTTCAGCGAATCGACCGCGCGGATGCGATTGAGCCGCGTCAGCGACAGCAGCACCGCCTTGCCGCTGGTGTCCGGCACGCTGCCCAGCACCAGGCCGGTATTGCCGCCTTGCGGCACGATCGGCACCAGATGCTGATGACACAGCTTAACCAGCGCGGCCACTTCTTCGGTGGTGCCGGGCCTGAGCACCGCCAGTGCACGGCCGGTGTAACGCCCGCGCTGATCGGTGAGGTAGCCACCGGTGTCGGCGTCATTGGTCAGGACGTAGGCCGCGCCGATGGCAGCGCGGCAGGCTTGCAGAAAGTCGGAGGCAGAGACGGTCATGGAAACCTTGACGAAGATTATTGCGAGGCTTTTTGGATGGCCTGGCGGGCGATTTCCTTGGCGGCCTTCTTATACGGACGCAGATACAGGATCGCGCACAAAAAGTAGACGCAGCTCAGTGCGACTTCTATCCAGCCCAGTGTGATAGAGGTTGCTACACGGTCGCTGGTGGCGCGCACGATACCTTCGGTGAAGTAGATCAGGATCAGCATCGACGACCATTGCATGGTGTAGACGTCGCGTTTCAATACGCCGCGCAGCGGCAACAGCAGCGGGATCACTTTCAGCACCATCCACGAGCCGCCCGGCCGCAAGGGCGCCAGCATCAGTTCCCAGGCCACGCATAAGATGATCAGGGCGACCAGGCTGACGGCGGCGCCGAGATGGAAGAAGCGAAAACGGAAGGTGCTCATTCAAGTCTCCTGCAATTTGACGGCGTTCTGTGCGAGGCGACGGCCCAGTGCAATGGCCAGCGCGCGTGTATCGTCGGAAATCGCCTGATTGCCGTTGACGCCGGCCCAGTGGCTGGCGCCGTAAGGCGTGCCGCCGGTGCTGGTGCTCATCAGCTCAGGCTGGGTATACGGCAGGCCCATGATCAGCATGCCATGGTGCAGCAGGGGAATCATCATCGACAGCAGCGTCGACTCCTGGCCGCCATGCATGCTGCCGGTGGAAGTGAAGACGCAGGCCGGTTTGCCCGCCAGCGCGCCGGACAGCCATTGCGGGGCGGTGCCGTCCCAGAAATACTTCATCGCCGCAGCCATGTTGCCGAAGCGGGTCGGCGAGCCGAGCGCCAGGCCGGCGCATTGTTCGAGGTCTTGCAGCTCGACATAAGGCGCGCCGTCTTGCGGCACATCGGGTTCCGTGGCTTCGGTCACGGTCGATACCGCCGGTACGGTGCGCAGGCGGGCGTCGCAGCCGGCCACGCTTTCCACCCCTTGGGCGAGCAGTTCGGCCAGTTTGCGGGTGGAGCCGTGTCTCGAATAGTAAAGGACCAGAATCGTTGTATTAGTTATGTTCGCCATGTTGGTATTATAGGGGCCTTTAATTCTCAGTTGTACGGGTTGACTACTCGCCGCGCGCGCATGAGGAACCCGGCGCATGACAGATGGTCTGTAGCGTCTGTCATGATTTTGATTGCCCTATTTTGCTTACCTTTTTTAAACCTATGCAGGGCCTGTCTCGTACCCAGTTGCGCGATTTGTTCCGGTTTGCCGTCAAACGGCTGAGCGATGATCGCCTGCCGCAGGTGGCGGGCAGCCTGACGTTTACCACCATCCTGTCTTTGGTGCCGCTGCTGACCATCGCACTGGCGATCTTCACCGCGTTCCCATTGTTCAGCACTTTCCGCTCGGCGCTGGAGGCGTATTTCGTCCAGAACCTGATGCCCAAGGGGGTGGCCAACACCATTCTCGGCTACCTTAACCAGTTTTCGTCGAAGTCGGCACGTCTGTCGGCGGTAGGCGGCGTAGCGCTGATTTTGACGTCGGTGCTGACGATGGCGACCATCGATCGCGTGTTCAACCAGATCTGGCGCGTTAAAAAATCGCGTCCGCTGTTGCAGCGCATCTTGGTCTATTGGGCGATCATCACGCTCGGGCCCTTGCTGATCGGCGTGTCGATCAGTGTGACGTCTTATCTGTATTCCGCCACCAATGGCGTGGTCACCAGCGTGCCGTTCATCGGCGCCAGCTTTTATACGCTGATCTCGGTGTTGCTGACCACCGCAGCCTTCACATTGCTGTATATCGCCGTGCCGAATCAATGGGTGGATTGGCGCGACGCCGTCTGGGGCGGCTTGCTGGCGGGCGTGGCGGTGGAAATCGCCAAGCGCTTGTTTGCGTCCTATGTCATGAAATTCCCGACATACACGATGGTATATGGCGCGGTGGCGGCCTTGCCGATCTTCCTGTTGTGGATCTACATGTTGTGGATGATCACGCTGGTGGGCGCCTTGCTCACGGCTGCGCTGCCGATCGTGCGCTATGAGCGCTGGTGGCATGTGGCCTCGCCGGGCAGCGAGTTTGTCGATGCGATGAAGGTCTTGAAGATCTTGCACGATGCGCGCGCCAATGGCGAATCGGCCACGGTCGACGTCAGCGTGTTGCGCACGCATACGAAGATGGGGCTGGAAGAGTTGCAGAACCTGCTGCAAAAGATGCTCGACGCCGGCTGGGTCGGCTCGCTCAAGAGCGAGGCGCCGAAGAAATCGGCCTGGAACAAGCGTCTGGTAGACGGCCTGGACCGTTGGACCTTGCTGATCAATCCTGAATTTTTGAAGCTGGTCGACGTGTATCGCCTGTTTGTGTTCGATACCGCCGCCCACGTGGACGACGAGCGCGTGCTGGTCAATCGGGTCGACGCTGCCGTAGCCGCGGTGCTGGATCAGACGCTGGCGTCGTATTTTTCAGAAGGCGAGGGCGTACCCGACTTGCGCGAAGTCACCTCGGTGGGCATGATCGCCGGCCGCTAGAACGAAATTTGCCCGGTCAGCACCTGCCAGTACATGACCCAGTCGCCCATGAAGGAATACAAGGGCTGGCGAAACGTCGCCGGCTGGTTCTTTTCAAACCAGAAATGTCCGACCCAGGCAAAACCGTAGCCGCACAGCACGGCGGCCAGCAGCCACCACAAATTGTGCGTTAGCAGCATCAAGGCCAGGCTCAGCAAGGCCAGGGTCGAGCCGGCGAAATGCAGCTGGCGGCACGTCCGGTTGGAATGTTCGCTCAGGTAGGTGGGATAAAACGCGTCGAAGCTGGCGTACTTTTTATGTTGCAGAACGGTAGGCATCTTGGTCTCCTCTGGTTTTATGATTTCAGGGTAGGCCGTTGGCGAGCGTGATTCAATGAAAAAATTTCAGTTTTAATACGGGATGGTGATTGTCGGTCGACCTTAAACCTCGTACCATGCAAAAACAGCCTGCGTTTTGTGGATTTTTACCCATGCATGGGCTACATTCCGGATAAGGCCACAATAAATGAGGATGACACCATGAAAGTCTCTGAAATTCTTAAAGTCAAAGGCAATATTCTCTTCACCGTGACGCCGGACACGCCGATTGCGGAAGCGGTGAGTGCGATGGCCGAGAAGGACATAGGCTCCCTGGTGGTGATGGAGTTCGGCGAACTGGTCGGCATGCTGACTTTCCGCGAAGTGCTGAAAACGCTGCAAGAGAACGCCGGCTCGGTCGGCCCCAATTCCGTGCGCAAGCACATGGACGATCATCCGATCACCGTCACCCCCGATACCGACCTCAACGAAGTGCGTCGCATCATGCTGGAAAAGCATGCGCGCTACGTGCCGGTGATGGATGCCAAGACGCTGCTGGGTGTGATGTCGTTCTATGACGTCGCCAAGGCGGTGCTGGATGCGCAAGGTTTCGAGAACAAGATGCTCAAGGCCTATATCCGCGACTGGCCGGCCGAGGAAGAAAATAGCTAAGTTGCTCGCTGGCAGCGCTTCGATGTCAAGTTCGGAGCGGCTGTCGCCAACAGAAACCGTTCATGCTGTCATGAGCGGTTTTTTGTTGTCTGAAGCGCCGCTTTTTGGCTGGTCGCCGCTTCCTCCGATTTGTCGGCATCGCCGTCCCGGTTCCGCTTACTCCACCAATCTGCCCAAGTCCCCTGACACATGAGTCAATCCAACCAGTTTTCCCTGCTCACGCAGCGCCGTTTCGCGCCGTTTTTCTGGACGCAATTTCTCGGAGCGCTGAACGACAATGTATTCAAAACCGCGTTGCTGACCATCCTGACCTACGACGCGCTCAGCTGGACCACGCTCGACACCGGCTTGCTCAATAACCTGATTCCGGGTTTGTTCATCCTGCCGTTCTTCTTGTTTTCAGCCACCGCCGGGCAACTGGCGGACAAGATGGAGAAAGGCCGCCTGGCGCGCTACGTCAAGTTGCTGGAAATCGTCATCATGGGCATCGCCGCTTATGGCTGGATGACGCATCACCTGTGGCTGCTGGTGATTGCGGTGGCCGGCATGGGTGTGCATTCGACCATCTTCGGCCCGGTCAAGTACGCGTATCTGCCGCAGCAACTCAAGCCGCAGGAACTGATTGGCGGCAACGGCGTGATCGAAATGGGCACCTTCGTCGGCATTCTGCTCGGTGAAGTGCTGGGCGCCGTGCTGGTGGTGCAAAAGCCGTTCGGACTCGAAGTGATCGCCATGGTCACCATCGCTTTCGCCATTCTCGGCTGGCTGACCAGCCTGGGGATTCCGAACTCGCCGGCGCCTGCGCCGGATCTCAACATCAACTGGAATCCGTTTTCGGAGATGGTGCGCAACCTCGGTTTTTCGCGTCGCAATCGTCCGGTGTTCCTGTCCATCCTCGGCAATTCCTGGTTCTGGTTTTACGGCGCCATCGTGCTCGCGCAATTCCCGCTGTATGCGAAGAATTACCTGCACGGCGACCACAGCGTCTTCGTGTTGCTGCTGATGGTGTTTTCGGTCGGTATCGGCGTGGGCTCGTTGCTGTGTGAGCGCTTGTCCGGCCACAAGGTGGAAATTGGCCTGGTGCCGTTTGGTGCGATCGGCTTGTCGGTGTTCGGCCTTGAGTTGTATTTCGCCAGCGTCAGTTACAGCGCCACGGTGGCGGTCGACATGAGCGGTTTCCTGGCCCAGCACGGCAGTCTGCGCATCTTGTTCGACTGTGCCATGATCGGCGTATTCGGCGGTTTGTACATCGTGCCGCTGTTTGCGCTGATCCAGACGCGCTGCGACCCGGCGCACGTCTCGCGCACCATTGCCGGGATGAATATCATGAACTCGCTGTTCATGGTGGTGGCGGCCTTGCTGGCGATGGTGCTGCTGCGTTCGGGCTTCACGATTCCGCAGATTTTCCTGATCACGGCGATCTTGAACGCCATCGTGGCGACCTATATTTTTTCGCTGGTGCCGGAATTCCTGATGCGCTTCCTGGCGTGGATGCTGATCCACACCATCCATCGCGTGCGCACCGTCAACGCCGAGCTGATTCCCAGGCATGGCGCCGCCGTGCTGGTGTGCAATCACGTCAGCTATGTGGACGCCATCGTGATCATGGCGGCCAGCCCGCGGCCGATTCGCTTCGTCATGGATCACCGGATTTTCAAGATGCCGGTGCTGTCGTGGATCTTCCGCACCGCCAAGGCAATTCCCATCGCGCCGGCCAAGGAAGATCCTTGGCTGATGGAAAAGGCCTATGTCGACATCGCCCAAGCTTTGCATGAAGGTGACTTGGTTTGCATCTTTCCGGAAGGCAAGCTGACCAGCAACGGCGAAATCAATGAATTCAAGGGCGGCATCAAGAAGATCATCGATCGCACGCCGGTGCAGGTTTTCCCGCTGGCTTTGCGCGGTTTGTGGGGCAGTCTGCTCACGCGCGGCAGCGGCAATCCTTTCCATCGCTCATTCAAGCGCGGCTTGTTTTCGCGGCTGGAACTCGCCGTCGGTGAGCCGATTGCCGCCGACCAGGCGACGCCGGAATACCTGCAGCAACGCGTCAGCGCATTGCGCGGCGAGTGGAAATAATAGCCACCAATTGGCGAAGGCGAGTGTTTGGCAGGTTGCGCCTGCGCCATACTCCTTGCCAGCACGCTTGTTGGAAGAAACGCATCTCACCAATTAATGAGTAACGGGCACTAGACTGGTAAAATCACGCCTTCAGATCATTCAAAGTAGAGCTTCGCTATGTCCGGCAATACCCTCGGCACGCTGTTTACCGTTACCACCTTCGGCGAATCCCATGGCCCGGCCATCGGATGCGTGATCGACGGCTGTCCGCCGGGCATGACGTTGTCCGAAGCCGACATCCAGCCTGAACTGGATCGTCGCAAGCCGGGCACTTCGCGCCACGTCACGCAACGCCAGGAGCCGGACACGGTTGAAATTCTCTCGGGCGTGTTCGAAGGCAAAACCACCGGCACGCCGATTGCGCTCCTGATTCGCAACCAGGACCAGCGCAGCAAGGACTACGGCAACCTGCTCGAGACTTTCCGCCCCGGCCATGCCGATTACACCTATTGGCATAAATACGGCATTCGCGATCCGCGCGGCGGCGGTCGCTCGTCGGCGCGCCTGACGGCGCCTGTGGTGGGCGCCGCGGCGGTGGCCAAGAAGTGGTTATTTGAACAATACGGCACCACCATCAAGGGCTGCATGAGCCAGTTGGGCGATATCGCGATTCCGTTTGAATCCTGGGATCACGTGCGTGAAAATCCCTTCTTTTCGGCCAATGCCACGATTGTTCCTCAGCTTGAGGAGTACATGGACGCGTTGCGCAAAGAGGGCGACTCTTGCGGCGCGCGCATCGACGTGGTGGCGCAGAACGTGCCGGTCGGCCTGGGCGAGCCTATTTACGACAAGCTCGATGCTGAAATCGCCTACGCGCTGATGGGTATCAATGCGGTTAAGGGCGTCGAAATCGGCGCAGGCTTCAAATCGGTCGTGCAAAAGGGCACCGAGCATGGCGACGCGCTGACGCCGGACGGATTCGTCGGCAATAACGCCGGCGGTATCCTGGGCGGCATTTCGACTGGACAAGACATCACTGCATCGATTGCGATCAAGCCGACCTCCAGCATCCGCTCGCCGCGTCCGTCGATCGACAAGGCGGGGCAAGCTACTGAAGTCGAAACCCATGGTCGTCACGATCCCTGCGTCGGCATTCGCGCCACGCCGATTGCCGAAGCCATGCTGGCGCTGGTGTTGATGGACCACGCCTTGCGTCATCGTGCGCAATGCGGTGACGTCAAGGTCGCCACACCGCAGATCGCGGCACAAAAATAAAACGAAATGTGCCGGCATTCGAACGGCATTCAGAACTGCATCGTCATGCGTGGGTCGAACGACCCGCAAGCATGGGGAAGGGCTGCGTCTCACGCGAAATCACCTTGCTGTCGCAGCTTGCTTGGCAATTTGCGCAGTATCGGCAGGCTCGTTTCCCGTATTTTTATCTTTCATGATGGAGACGGTATGGCGTATCAGATTCAGCGTTCACAACAATTTCTTCCCCGCATCTTGCTTGTCGCTGCCGCGCTGGGGCTGGCCGCCTGCGAAAGCGTGCAAACCACGCAAGGCGGCGCCGTCGGCATTACGCGGCAGCAAAGTATGATGTTGTCTTCGCAAGAAGTGGACACTGCTGCCGTCAAGGAATACGCCCAGGTGCTCGATGAGCAAAAGAAGACGGGGGCCTTGAATCAGAATGCCGCTCAGGTGCGCCGCGTTCGCGCCATCGCCGATCGCTTGATTCCGCAAACCGCGGCTTTCCGCCCCGATGCCGTCAAATGGAAGTGGGAAGTCAACGTCATTACCTCGCCCGAAGCCAATGCCTGGTGCATGCCCGGAGGTAAAATCGCGGTCTATACCGGCTTGATCGAAAAACTGAAAATTACCGATGATGAGCTGGCAGCCGTCATGGGGCATGAAATCGCCCATGCCTTGCGCGAACATGCCCGTGAGCGCGCCTCTGAGCAGGCTGTAACCGGGTCTCTGATTTCCATTGGTTCTTCGATTCTTGGTGTCGGGGAGTTAGGGCAACAGGGGGCGCAATACGCCTACATGGGACTGGTCGGGTTGCCGAATTCACGCACCCATGAAACGGAAGCCGATCGCATCGGCGTGGAGCTGGCTGCCCGTGCCGGTTACGATCCGCGTGCCGCCATTTCCCTGTGGCAAAAAATGGCCCACATCGGTGGCAGCGAGCCAATGAAATTCATGTCCACCCATCCCTCGCGGGAAGACCGCATCAGCGATCTCACGGTCTATTCGCAACGGGTGATGCCCTTGTACGAGCAAGGCAAGAAAACTCGCTGAATCACCGGCGTTGCCAAAAGCCGCGCCAAAACCACATTGCCGCCTCGGGAAAGGCGCGTTTATGGCATAATCAAAGGCTCATTTCAACGACTCGCGTAGCCTTTACACGCCTGCATCATCATGCTTAAGACGCTTTACGACAAACTTTGGGAATCTCACGTTGTTCACACAGAACAAGACGGAACGGCCATTTTGTACATTGACCGTCACCTATTGCATGAAGTGACCAGCCCGCAGGCATTCGAAGGTTTGAAACTGGCCAAGCGCCAGCCATGGCGCAATGCCGCCAATCTGGTCGTCGCCGACCACAATGTGCCGACCACCAATCGCGCCAACGGCATCGCCGATCCGATTTCGCGCCTGCAGGTGGAGACGCTGGACGACAACGCCAAGGAATACGGCCTGACCTATTTCGGCATGAACGACAAGCGTCAGGGTATCGTCCACGTGATCGGACCTGAGCAAGGCGCCACCTTGCCCGGTATGACGGTTGTCTGCGGCGACTCGCACACCTCTACACACGGCGCTTTCGCCTGTCTGGCGCACGGCATCGGCACTTCCGAAGTGGAACACGTGCTGGCCACGCAAACGCTGCTGGCGAAGAAGTCCAAAGCCATGTTGGTGCAGATCGACGGCGCCTTGCCGAACGGCGTGACAGCTAAAGACATCGTGCTGGCCGTGATCGGCAAGATCGGCACTGCCGGCGGCACCGGTTACGCGATTGAGTTCGCCGGCTCGACCATGCGCGCGCTGACCATGGAAGGCCGCATGACGGTCTGCAATATGGCCATCGAAGCGGGCGCACGCGCCGGCATGGTGGCGGTTGACGACACCACCATCAGTTATCTCAAAGGCCGTCCGTTCGCGCCGTCGGGCCCGCACTGGGAACGCGCCGTGACGTACTGGCGTACGCTGCACTCCGACCCGGGCGCGAAGTTCGATCTGGTCGTGACGCTCAACGCCGCCGAAGTCAAACCGCAAGTCACGTGGGGCACCTCGCCGGAGATGGTGATTGCCGTCGATAGCCGCGTGCCGGATCCGGACAAGGAAAAAGATCCAACCAAGCGCGACGGCATGGAAAAGGCGCTGGCCTACATGGCATTGAAGCCCAATACGCCGATCGAAGACATCCGCATCGACAAAGTTTTCATCGGCTCCTGCACCAACTCGCGCATCGAAGATTTGCGCGAAGCGGCGGCGGTAGTGCGCGGCAAGTTCCGAGCATCCAACGTCAAGCTGGCGATGGTGGTGCCGGGCTCCGGTCTGGTCAAGGAGCAAGCAGAACGCGAAGGCCTGGACAAGATTTTCCGCGATGCCGGTTTCGAATGGCGTGAACCGGGTTGCTCGATGTGCCTGGCGATGAATGCCGACCGCCTGGAGCCGGGCGAGCGTTGCGCCTCGACTTCCAACCGCAATTTTGAAGGCCGCCAGGGCGCCGGTGGACGCACGCATCTGGTCAGCCCGGCAATGGCTGCTGCGGCCGGTATCGCAGGTCATTTTGTAGATGTTCGTTCTTTGTAAAACTACCTTGGTGACAACATGAAAAAAATCATTGCTCTGGCTTTACTGGCTGTTTCGATTCTGGCGCTGACTGCCTGCAATACCGTCCACGGTTTTGGCGAGGATGTCTCCAAGGTCGGCGACAAGATGCAGGACGCGGCCAAGAAGTAATCGAAAGATAGTGGCGACAGTCGGCACGCTCGTGCTGCTGTTGCTGATACGTTTGTTGAAGAGATAGGAAAATCGAATTGACCTGGAGTGCCGCACGGCGCGGCGCTTCGTCATCGATACAAGTGCCATGAATAAATTTATTGTCCATGATGGTCTGGTTGCCCCGCTTGACCGCGCCAACGTCGATACCGACGCGATCATTCCCAAGCAATTTCTGAAGTCGATCAAGCGCAGCGGCTTCGGCCCGAACCTGTTCGACGAATGGCGTTATCTGGATCACGGCGAGCCGGGCATGGATAACGCCAAGCGTCCGCTGAACCCTGATTTCGTGCTCAATCAGGCGCGCTACCAAGGTGCTTCGATCCTGATCGCACGCAAGAATTTCGGCTGCGGCTCTTCGCGTGAACACGCGCCTTGGGCGCTCGATCAATACGGCTTCCGCGCGGTGATTGCGCCGAGTTTTGCCGACATTTTCTTTAATAATTGCTTCAAGAACGGCTTGCTGCCGATCGTGCTGCCGGAACAGCAGATCGACCATCTGTTCGATGAAGTCAAAGCATTCCCGGGTTTCCGCCTGACCATTGATCTGGATAAGCAGATCATTACTACCGCCAACGGTAGTCAGACTTATCCGTTTGAGGTCGGCGAATTCCGCAAATATTGCCTGCTCAACGGCCTCGACGACATCGGTCTGACACTGCGCCAAGCGGACAAAATCCGCGCCTTTGAAGAGCGTCACCTGTTCGATCAACCTTGGCTGGCCAACACCATCTAAGCACGCTCGCAGTTATTCTGAATGGCCGGATGCGGTATCGCGTGCGATCGTGACGATCGACGCTGATGCGGCAGCCGGCACTATTATTTTCCAAGACTAGAAGACGACGACATGAAGATTGCAATTTTGCCAGGCGATGGCATTGGTCCCGAAATCATTGAACAAGCAGTGCGAGTCCTCAATACGCTGGGCGAACAGTTTGAAATGGAAACCGCACCGGTCGGTGGCGCAGGCTACGAAGCGCACGGCCATCCGCTGCCGGACGGCACGCTGAAGCTGGCCAAGGAAGCCGATGCGATTCTGTTCGGCGCCGTCGGCGATTGGAAGTACGACACACTGGATCGTCCGCTGCGTCCTGAACAAGCGATCCTGGGTCTGCGCAAGCACCTGCAATTGTTCGCCAACTTCCGTCCGGCAATCTGCTACCCGGAACTGACCGGCGCATCCTCGCTCAAGCCTGAGTTGGTGGCCGGCCTGGACATCCTGATCGTGCGCGAACTGAACGGCGACATCTATTTCGGTCAGCCGCGCGGCATGCGCGAAGCGCCGGATGGTCCGTTCAAGGGCGCCCGCGAAGGCTTCGACACCATGCGCTATAGCGAACCGGAAATCCGCCGCATCGCGCACGTTGCCTTCCAGGCTGCAGCCAAGCGCGGCAACCGTCTGTGCAGCGTCGACAAGGCCAATGTGCTGGAAACCTTCCAGTTCTGGAAAGACATCGTCACCGACGTGCACAAGGAATATCCGCAAGTCGAGCTGACCCACATGTATGTGGACAATGCCGCGATGCAACTGGTCAAGGCGCCGAAGAACTTTGACGTGATCGTCACCGGCAACATGTTCGGGGATATCCTGTCGGACGCCGCTGCGATGCTGACCGGCTCGATCGGCATGCTGCCGTCGGCTTCGCTGGACGCCAACAACAAAGGTTTGTACGAGCCGTCGCACGGTTCGGCGCCCGACATCGCCGGCCGTGGCATCGCCAATCCATTGGCGACGATTTTGTCGGCGGCGATGATGCTGCGTTTCTCGCTGAACAAGGTTGAGCAAGCAGATCGTATTGAAGCTGCGGTGAAGAAAGTCCTTGCACAAGGCTATCGCACCGGCGATATTTATGAAGAGGGCACGACCAAGGTCGGCACCAAGGAAATGGGCGATGCAGTCGTCAGGGCCCTGGGCTGAGTTCGGAGTTGACTGCGGTAATGGTTTTTTAACGTTGTTGTTTATTAATTATGGAAGTCCATTAAATAGGGAAAGATGATGAAACTGGTTGGTTTAGTTGGCTGGCGTGGAATGGTGGGTTCGGTCCTGATGCAACGCATGCAGGACGAGCGTGATTTTGATCACATCGAACCGGTATTTTTTTCGACCTCGAATGCGGGCGGTAAAGCGCCGTCGTTTGCCAAAACGGCAACGACGCTGAAAGACGCCAACAGCATTGACGAGCTGAAAAAATGCGACATCATTATTACCGCGCAAGGCGGCGACTACACCACAGAGATCTTTCCCAAGCTGCGCGCAGCGGGCTGGGACGGCTATTGGATCGATGCGGCGTCGACCTTGCGCATGAAGGACGACGCCGTGATCGTGCTCGATCCGGTCAACAACGATGTCATCAAGAACGCGCTGGCCAAGGGCGTCAAGAATTACATTGGCGGCAATTGCACCAACTCCATCCTGTTGATGGGCGTGGGCGGCTTGTTCAAGGAAGGTCTGGTTGAGTGGGTCAGCTCCATGACTTACCAGGCGGCTTCCGGTGGTGGCGCCAATCACATGCGCGAGCTGTTGAAGGGCATGGGCGTGATCAACACGGCGGTGGCCGAGGAGCTGGCGACACCGTCGTCGGCGATTCTGGACATCGACCGCAAGGTTGCCAAGGCCATCCGCGAAGAGGTGCCGACCGAGTACTTTGGCGCACCGCTGGCCGGCGGCCTGATCCCCTGGATCGATGCACAGCTGGAAAACGGCCAGTCCAAGGAAGAGTGGAAGGGGCAGGCTGAAGTCAACAAGATCCTCGGCAACGAGACAGCGATTCCTGTCGACGGCCTGTGCGTACGTATCGGCGCGATGCGTTGCCATAGCCTGGCGTTGACCATCAAGCTCAAGCGCGACCTGCCGCTGGCGGACATCGAGTCCATCATCCGTGCGGGTAACCAATGGGTGAAGTGGGTGCCGAACGATCGTGCGATCACCGTCAAGGAGCTGACGCCGGCGTCCATCACCGGCAGTCTGGAAATTGGCGTCGGTCGCGTGCGCAAGCTGAACCAAGGGCCGGAATATATTTCCGCGTTCGTGATCGGCGATCAGCTGTTGTGGGGTGCTGCAGAACCGCTGCGCCGTATGTTGCGCATTATTCTGGGCAAATAATTGCGCGGAAGGCCTGACCTTCCGTTGTCAATTTGCAACGCAAACCCGTCAAACATTCCTTCACCGGAATGTTGACGGGTTTTGACCATCTTGAGAACTTGGTTACACTTGCAGGGCTAAGTTCTTGATGATATGTTGAAAATAAGAATTTATCTCATCACTGTCAGCAATTCGGTCGGTCAAACGCTTGCACCATGTTAGGTATCCAAGTCCATTGCTTCATGGCACTGGATGGCTCGCGTTGAATTGTCGAATTTTCGATTGTCATCGATGAAATAAATTTTGGTCTTCAGGCCTTCTTTAGTAGAACGTCTATCTAAACCATATAAACATGCCTCTATATACTCATAACAAGTTTCCGCTGTCCCAATTGAAAAAACTGAGCGCCGCCGTGGCCCTGGCATTGGCCCTGCCGATGGCAGCGCACGCGGCAGGGCTGGGCAAACTCACGGTGCTGTCGTCATTGGGCCAGCCTCTGCGTGCGGAAATCGAGCTGACCTCGGTGTCGAAAGAGGAAGAGGGCGCGCTGGTGGCGCGACTTGCTCCGGCAGACGCCTTCCGCAAAGCCAATATCGACGTCAATCCGGTGCTGTCGTCGCTGCGCTTTTCCGTCGAGCAACGCCAGGGCAAGCAATTCATCCGCATCACTTCGACGCAAGTCATCAATGAGCCGTTTGTCGACCTGCTGCTGGAGTTGAGCGGCGGTGGTGCGCGTCTGGTGCGCGAATACACTTTCTTGCTGGATCCGCCGGATATGCGCAAGCCGCAAACCGCGCAAGCATCGCCGCCGCCCGCTGCGGCGCCTGCCGCCGCCAAGCCGGCGGTCAGTGCACCGGCCGTAGTTGCTGCTCCAGCGGCGCCTGCCAAAGCTGCTACGCCGTCGCCCGTCGCCCCGCCTGCTGCGGCCACTGCCATCAGCAATAGCGACGAAGAACCAGTTTCCCGCATCGTCACGAAGGCTGCGCCATCGAGCCTGGCTGAAGAATTGATCCGTAACGGCGCCAGCAGCGAGCAGAGCGGTTTGACGAATGCGCCGGTGCCGGCTGTCGTGGCAGAAAAAACAGTGCCGGGCGCCGCCGCCAAATCCGACGCCAAAATGGACGCGCCGGCAGCGCCGCCGGCCATGGCTGGCGGCAAGCGCGGCAAGGCCGGTAACGCCTCCGTCAAGTCGGATGCGAAAACGGACGGAAAGTCGTATCGCGTAAAAGAAGGCGATACGCTGGCGGAAATCGCCAATCGCACCAAAGACAACACCGTGTCGCTTGACCAGATGCTGGTGGCTTTGTATCGCGCCAATCCTGATGCCTTCATCGGCGACAACATCAACCGCTTGCGCGCCGGCCGCGTCTTGTCGGTGCCGGACGCCGCCACCGCTGCGGCGGTGAGCAAGGGCGAAGCGCGCAGTACGGTAGTTGCCCAAGCGCAGGATTTCAATGCCTATCGCAACAAGCTGGCAGGGCAGGTCGCCAACGGGCCATCACGCCGCGCCGGTGATTCGCGACAAAGCAGCAGCGGCAAGGTGACTGCTCGCGTGGAAGAGAAGTCCTCTGCTGGCGATGCCCGTGACAAATTGCAATTGTCGAAGGCTGGCGCCAGCGATCGCGCGGCTGCCGAGAAGGCCGCCGCAGAAGACAAGATCGCAGCGGACAAGGCCATCGCCGAAGCCAACGATCGGGTCAAGGCGCTGGAGAAAAACGTCAGCGATCTGCAGAAGCTGCTGGAGATCAAGAACAAGACGCTGGCCGAGATGAGCGAACAGCAAAAGGCGGCCGCCAAAGCGGAAGCATCGAAGCCACCGGCTGCACCTGTAGCAGAAGCCAAGCCTGAAGAAAAGCCGGCGGAAGCGAAACCTGCCGATGCGGCGCCTGCTGAAGCCGCCAAGCCGGAAACACCGGTGCCGGCACCGGCTCCGGCCACCCCTGCACCCGTCGCCGTCAAGCCCAAAGTCGCTATGGTCGCCGGACCGCCTGCCAAAGCCAGTTTCTTTGACAATATTCAGGACAATCCTTTTGTCTTGCCTGGCGCCGGTGCGCTGGTCGCACTGCTGGCAGGATGGGGCTTTGTGCGTGTTCGCAATAATCGGAAGAAGGCGGCAACTGCCGTCTCTGCCGATGCAGACAAGGAGGATGAGCCGGGCAAGGTAGCCAAACCACCTGAACCGACTCCTGAAGTTGCCGCAGTAGCCGCCGCAAGCGTTGCTACGGCGGAAGAACCGGTGGCGGCAGAACCGGTTCTTCCGCCGGCAGCTGTTGCTGAAGCCGATGCCGTCGATCCGATCTCGGAAGCGGAAATGTATATTTCCTACGGCCGCGACGAGCAGGCCGAGGATATCCTGCGCCTGGCCCTCAAGAGCGATCCGGATCGTCAGGCCATTCGCCTGAAGCTGTTGGAAATTTACGCCAAGCGCCAGGATGTTGATGGCTTCAATGACGTCGCCAAGGAACTGCATGAAGCGACCAGCGGTATGGGCGCCGACTGGGGGCAAGCCGTGGCCATGGGCATCTTGCTTGATCCGGCCAATCCTTTGTACGGCGGCGTTCAGCCAGCCAAGGCGAGTGTGAGCGAGGTAGCGGCCGAAGTGCCGGAGACGCCGCCGCAACCGCAGCCAGAACCTCCTGCACCTGAAGAGCAAGGCCTGGAATTCGACCTGAGCGACTTCAAGGGCGCCGAAATCCAGCCGGGCGCCACACCGGTGGCTGATATCGGCAGCAAGATCGATTTCGATCTGGAGCTCGATAGCGGCAAGACGGATGGTGATGAATCGGCTGCGACCAAGGCGATGCTGGACGATCTGCCCACGCCTGCACCAGCGCCGGCATTGAACGACATCGATCTCGATTTGCCGGAACCGCCCGCGCCACCACCGCAGGACGTGCTGGAGGATGACGAGTCCGCCTTCGCCGCCGAAATGTCGACCAAGCTTGACCTGGCGGCGGCTTACCAGGAAATCGGCGACAAGGAAGGTGCGCGCGAATTGCTCGATGAAGTCATCCGTGGCGGCAGCGACAGCCAGATTGAACGCGCCAAGGACATGCTCTCCAAGTTGTCATAAACGACGGCGTCACCAGACCAGTCCAAAGACGGGCGCCAACGCTGGCGCCCGTTTGCTTTTTTCGATACGCTTTGAGCCAGGGCCGCTGCAGCAAGCGCCGTCCAGCATCAGCGACAAACCAGAAACCGAATTGCCGTGACCGACTCCTTACCGCCTACCTCCGAACTACCCATGGACGTCAGCCTGATTCCAGCGGCGTTGCCGCTACGTCGCGTCGTGCTGGGCATACAATACGACGGCAACTCCTGGCAAGGCTGGCAGACCCAGCCGCATGGCTTGACCGTGCAGGATAAACTGGAAGCTGCGCTCAAGCAGTTCACGCTGGCCGGGATCGGCGTCACGTGCGCGGGACGCACTGATTCCGGCGTGCACGCGCTGGAACAAGTGGTGCACTTCGACACGCCCATCGCGCGCGACAAATCTTCGTGGACACGCGGCGTCAATGCTTTTTTGCCGGCGTCGATTGCGGTGCGTTGGGCCTGCGAATTATCCGTCGGCGCAGAGGACAATGCTGCTGCCGAGCGCGAAGACGGTTTCCATGCGCGCTTCAGCGCAACGGCGCGCACCTATCATTACGTGTTGTACAACCACCCGGTGCGCTCGCCGCTGCTGGCCGGTAAAGTCGGCTGGACCTTCCGCCCGCTGGACGTGGCCTTGATGCAGCAGGCCGCCGATTACCTGGTGGGTGAACACGATTTCAGCAGCTTTCGCGCGGTCGAGTGCCAAGCCAAGTCGCCGGTGCGCACCATGAGCGCCTTGCAGGTGCGCCGCCATGGCGACATGATCGTCTTCACCTTGAAAGCCAACGCCTTCCTGCACCACATGGTGCGCAATATCGTCGGTTCGCTGATCTTCGTCGGCAACGGCCGCCAGCCGCCGCAATGGGTCTCCCACGTGTTGGAACAGAAGGATCGCAGCCTGGCGGCGCCGACCTTCATGCCGGACGGCCTCTATCTGGCCAAGGTCGATTATCCGGCGCGCTGGCAACTGCCTCAGGAGGAGGCAGCATGGCCCTGGCAGTAGCAACGTCGCGCCATCGGTTAGACTAGTCTTGCCCTCTCTTTCCCACGACCCCATTGAGTGATCATGCACAGAACCAGAATCAAGATTTGCGGCCTGACCCGCGCTGAAGACGTTGCCGCCGCTGTGGCGGCCGGTGCGGATGCCATCGGTTTCGTGTTTTACGCCAAGAGCCCACGCTATGTCACCGCAGCAGCGGCAGGCGCGTTGATCGGCACCATGCCGCCGTTTGTGTCGACGGTAGGTTTGTTCGTCAATGCCGACGCGCAAGAGGTCGCGGCAGTCCTGGCGCAGGCACCCTTGTCTCTGTTGCAATTCCATGGCGATGAAACGCCCGCGCAATGCGCGAGTATCGCCGAGACGGTCAAACGGCCTTTTATGCGCGCTGCGCGCATAGGAAGCTCGACCACGGCGGCAGATTTGATAAAATACGAACAGGATTATCGTTCCGCCAGTCCTTATTTCACGGGACTCTTGCTCGACACCCTGGTTGAGCAATACGGCGGCAGCGGAAAGGTTTTCGATTGGTCTCTCATTCCAGAAGAACTCGCGCTTCGGGTCGTTTTAAGTGGTGGCTTGAGCGTACAAAACGCGACTGACGCGGTGCAGCGCGTGCGTCCGCACGCGGTCGACATCAGCAGTGGTGTCGAGCAAGCCAAGGGCATCAAGGATGCCGCCAAGATTGCCGCCTTCATCAGCGCGGTGCAATTGGCGGACAATACCTGAGCTGGGCAGCCATCTCACCCGCATACTAGAGGAATACCATGAAAGAATTGAATCCGCTCGGCAACTTCTCCGAGCGCCAGCCCATTGCGGCAGCAGCATTGCATCAGACTGCGCCTTACAACCTTCCCGACGCACGCGGCCATTTCGGCCCCTACGGCGGTAGCTTTGCCTCGGAAACCCTGACGCATGCCTTGCGCGAGTTGCGTGAAGCCTATGCGCACTACCAGCACGACGAACAATTCCTGGCGGAATTCCATAGCGAGCTGAAACATTTCGTCGGCCGTCCGAGCCCGGTGTATCACGCCAAGCGCTGGTCTGAACTGGCCGGCGGCGCGCAAATTTATTTCAAGCGTGAAGACCTCAATCACACCGGCGCACACAAGATCAACAACGTCATTGGCCAGGCTTTGCTGGCCAAGCGCATGGGCAAGAAGCGCATCATCGCCGAAACCGGCGCCGGCCAGCACGGCGTGGCGACCGCGACGATCTGTGCGCGCTTCGGCATGGAATGCATCGTCTACATGGGTAGCGAAGACGTCAAACGTCAGTTGCAGAACGTCTATCGCATGAACTTGCTGGGCGCGACTGTCGTGCCGGTCGAGTCGGGCTCCAAGACCTTGAAAGACGCACTCAACGAAGCCATGCGCGACTGGGTCACCAACGTTGAAAGCACGTTTTACATTATCGGTACGGTCGCCGGTCCGCATCCTTATCCGATGATGGTGCGCGACTTTCAGTCGGTGATCGGCAACGAATGCATCGTGCAAATGCCGGAGATTGCCAGCCGCCAGCCTGACTATGTGGTGGCGGCCGTCGGCGGTGGCTCCAACGCAATGGGGATTTTCTATCCTTACATCGATTATCAGGACGTCAAGCTGGTCGGCGTCGAAGCCGCCGGCGACGGCCTCGACAGTGGTCGTCATTCGGCCTCACTGACGCTGGGTACGCCGGGCGTGCTGCACGGCAATCGCACCTATCTGCTGCAGGATGAAAACGGCCAGATCATGGAAACGCATTCGGTCTCCGCCGGCCTTGATTATCCCGGCGTCGGTCCCGAGCATTCCTGGTTGAAAGACAGTGGTCGCGCCAGCTACGAATGCATCACCGATGACGAGGCGCTGGCAGCGTTCAATACCTGCTGCCGTATCGAAGGCATCATCCCTGCGCTGGAATCGAGCCATGCGCTGGCGTATGCCGCCAAGCTGGCAGCGAGCTTGCCGAAAGACAAGATCGTGCTGGCCAATTTGTCGGGTCGTGGCGACAAGGACATGCATACCGTCCAGCAACGGCAGGGTTAAGCAGGCATAGAAATAAAGGCACCAGCCGACGTGCAGGCAGCGGACTTAAAATCCACTGTCTGCAGCAGAAAAAACAAAGTCGCGCTGGCCGCATCGACGAACAACACATTTCAATACCATGTCCCGTATTCAATCTACTTTTTCCGCGCTGGCCGCCAACAACAAGAAGGCGCTGATCACCTTCATCACCGCCGGCGATCCGGCGCCGGAACTGACGGTGCCTTTGCTGCATGCGTTGGTGGCCGGCGGCGTCGATATCCTTGAACTCGGCGTGCCGTTTTCCGATCCCATGGCAGAAGGTCCGGTGATTCAGCGTGCCTGTGAACGCGCCCTGAAATTCAACGTCAGCACGCGTGACGTACTGGGCTATGTGCGCGAGTTTCGCCAGACCAACACCACCACGCCGGTGGTGCTGATGGGCTACGCCAATCCGCTCGAACGCTTCGGCGTGGACGCCTTCATTGCGGCAGCCAAAGAAGCGGGCGTGGACGGCACCATCATCGTCGATTACCCGCCGGAAGAGTGCGAAGAGTTTTCGCAAAAGATGCAGGCGCAAGGCCTTGATCCGATTTTTCTGCTGGCACCCACCTCGACTGACGAGCGCATCCAGCAAGTGGCCAAGGTCAGCAGCGGCTTCTGCTACTACGTGTCGCTCAAGGGCGTGACCGGCGCCGGCAACATCGACACGGTCGAAGTGGCGGCGCGCATTGCGGCGATCCGCAAGCACGTCAAGCTGCCGATCGGCGTCGGCTTCGGCATTCGCGACGGTGCCACCGCCAAGGCCGTGAGCCAGGTCTCGGATGCCGTGGTGATCGGCAGCCGCATTATTCAAGAATTGGAAAATACGCCGCGCGAGCGCGCGGTGGAAGCGGTGCAGGCATTCGTGACGGACATCCGCAAGGCCATGGATTCGTAAGTGCTGAAGCGGATGCCGGCGAACAGGCCGGGGCCGCTTCAATCGCATAATGATTAAAGAGAAATTGTCAAAACGCCATCAAATCATCGTCTCCGCTCGCGTGCCTGTGCCTCTGGTACAATGCGCCACCGGAAATTAGAAAGAGGTTTCTATGAGCTGGCTAGAGAAATTACTCCCGCCTCAAATTCAACGTAGCGATTCCGCAAGCCGGAAGTCGATACCCGAAGGTTTATGGGTCAAGTGCCCCTCCTGCGAAGCAGTGCTCTATCGTACTGATCTGGAATCCAATCTCCACGTTTGCCCCAAGTGCAGCCATCACATGCGCATCCGCGCCCGTGCGCGCCTGGATTCGCTGTTGGACGAAGGCGGTCGCTATGAAATCGGCCAGGAAACCCTGCCGGTTGACACGCTCAAGTTCAAAGACAGCAAAAAATATCCGGATCGTCTCAAAGACGCGCTGGAATCCACCGGTGAAACCGATGCCATGATCGTCATGGGCGGCGCCATCATGACCTTGCCGGTCGTGGTTGCCTGCTTCGAGTTCGAATTCATGGGTGGCTCGATGGGTTCCGTGGTCGGCGAACGTTTCACGCGCGGCGCGCAAATGGCGTTGGAGCAAAAGGTCCCGTTCATCTGCATCACCGCCACCGGCGGTGCACGCATGCAGGAAGGCTTGTTGTCATTGATGCAAATGGCCAAGACTACCTCCATGCTGACCAAGTTGTCGGAAAAAAAACTGCCGTTCATCAGTGTGCTGACCGACCCCACCATGGGCGGCGTGTCGGCCTCGTTCGCCTTCATGGGCGATGTCGTCATGGCGGAACCGAAGGCGCTGATCGGCTTTGCCGGCCCACGCGTGATCGAGAACACCGTGCGCGAAAAGTTGCCGGAAGGCTTCCAGCGTTCGGAGTTCCTGGTGACCAAGGGCGCGATCGACATGATCGTCGATCGTCGCAAGATGCGCGAAGAAATCGCCCGTTTGCTGGCGTTGCTGCAAAATCAGGCGGCCGAAACCGTTTCCTGATCGCACTGCCGCAGACTGACCCGAACTTGCCGTTGTTCCACGCAAGTTCGGGTTTTTGCTTTTCAGTCATGCGTTGAGCCGCAGCGCTCTGCGCAAGTCCATCCCAGATTCACTAGATCGATTAGATCCACGCCATGCAAGCGCACGTAAAACCCACCACCCTGGCCGACTGGCTGACCCTGCTCGAAACCCGCCACAGCAAGTCCATCGACATGGGCCTGGAACGCGTCGGCAAGGTCAAGGAACTGCTCGATATCCGCTTCGATTGTCCTGTCATTACGGTGGCAGGCACCAACGGCAAAGGCTCGACCTGCGCCATGCTGGAATCGATCCTGATGCGCGCCGGTTACCGTGTAGGTTTGTACATCAAGCCGCATTTCCTGCATTTCAATGAACGTGCGCGCGTCGAGGGTACGCCGGCTTCCGACGCCGCGCTGATCGCCGCATTCAACGCTGTTGAAGACAAGCGTGGCGACATTTCGCTGAGCTATTTCGAATTCACCACGTTGGCGATCATGAAACTGCTGGCGGACACCAAGCTGGATGTCGTCATCCTGGAAGTCGGCCTGGGCGGTCGCCTCGATGCCGTCAATGTGATCGACGCCGACGTCGGCATCGTCACCAGCATCGACATCGACCACACCGAATATCTGGGCACCACGCGCGAAGAAATCGGTTTCGAGAAAGCCGGCATTTACCGCGCCGGCAAGACCGCCATCTGCGGCGATCCGGTGCCGCCGCAATCGCTGATCAGGCATGCCGAAGCCATCGGCGCCGACCTGTGGTTGATGGGGCGCGATTTCAACTACACGGGCGACAAGCAACAGTGGGCCTACGGTGGTCGCGGCCAACGCCGCAATTCGCTGGCCTACCCAAGCTTGCGCGGCGCCAACCAGTTGCTCAACGCCTCGGCGGCCCTGGCCGCACTGGAGGCCTTGCGTGATCGCCTGCCGATCGGCGCGCAGGAAGTGCGCACCGGCCTGGCCACGGTCGAGTTGCCGGGCCGTTTCCAGGTCTTGCCGGGACAGCCGGTGGTGATCCTGGATGTCGCCCACAACCCGCACGCCGCTGCCACGCTGGCGCAAAATCTCGACAACATGGGCTTCCATCCCTACACCTATGCGGTGTTCGGCTCCATGCTCGACAAGGACATCGAAGGTGTCATTGCGCAGCTCAAGGGCAAGGTCGATCACTGGTGCGTGACCGGCTTGCCGCTGGCGCGCGCTGCTACGGCGCAGCAATTGAAGGATAAATTGCTGGAAGCCGGCGTCGAACCGGAATTCAAGCCGGACGCGGCCTGCAGCATAGAAACCTTCGACAGCCCGGCTGCTGCATTCGCAAATGCGCAGAGCCGTGCGACCGAGAATGATAGAATTGTGGTTTTCGGATCCTTCCTCACCGTCGCCGGTGTCATGGAAGCCCGCAAGCCCGAATTGCACTGAGTTTTGACCGTTTTTGCGCCGGTTCAGCCGTTTTGGCGCAGTTCATCGAAGCTTGTATTTTTCATCTGCATTTTTCAGACTACCTAAAATAGATCAGCATGGGCTTGTTCTCGTTTTTTCGTAAAAACAAGCAGGAATCTGCTTCCGGTCAGGGCGAATTCCTCTCGCGTTCCGCAGGGGAGTCGTCGGCCACACGCAGTAGCCGCAGCAGCGCGAACTCGCGCAAGTCAGGCAAAGCCGGCAAAGAGGATTCCATTGATCCCGTGTTGCCGGAAAAAAAGCGAGCGCGTCGTCGCCTGATCGGCGCGGTCGCGCTGGTGTTGGCAGTGGTGATCGTGTTGCCGATGATCCTCGACTCCGAGCCGCGTCCGCTGGCCGACGACATCGCCATCCAGATTCCGTCAAAGGACGGCAAGGACGCCGCCAAGGATGCCAAGGACGTCAGCACCGAGACCAAGCAGGCGGCGCAACCAAAGGAAGAATTCGTTGATCCGGCCACACTGGCGCCGGCGGCCGAAAAACCGGCAATTGCGCCGGGCGCCTCTGCCATGCCTTCCGGCCCGGCCAACAGCGCATCGGCAAAGCCATCGGCAGTGGCGGAGCCGGTTGCTGCGGCGACAGAAAAGCCGGCCCCGGAAGCACCCAAGGCGAGCGTGAAAGCCGAGGCCAAAGCCGACGTAAAAGAGAGCAAGACCGCCGCCAAACCTGCGGAGCACAAAGACGATCACAAGAAGGATGTGAAGGAAGTCGCCAAGTCCAAGGCTGCCGACAAGCCGGATGACGCCGCGCGCGCCATGGCGATCCTGGAAGGCAAGCCGGCCACAGCGGGCGGCAAGTTCGTGATCCAGGTCGCGGCATTGGCCACGCAGGAAAAGATTGATGAATTGCGCAACAAGCTCAGTGGCGCCGGTATCAAGTCGTACACGCAAAAGGTGGCGACGCAGTCGGGCGACCGCACGCGTATCCGCGTGGGTCCGTTTGCCAGCCGCGACGAGGCCGACAAGATGCGCGCCAAGATAATCAAGCTCGGTTTGCCGGCGACCGTCGTTCCGGCTTGAAATTCGCGATGACCGGTCGCATATTGTTTATGTTGTTATTGTGACGATTTTTGACTATCTGGTATTGCTGGTGCTGGTTTGTTCAGTAATCATCAGCATGTTGCGCGGACTGGTGCGAGAAGTGCTGTCGCTGGCCAGCTGGATAATTGCATTAGTCGTCGCCAACGCCTATGGTGAAGCATTGGCGCAGATGTTGCCTGATGTCATTCCGGGCGAGTCGACAAGATTGATAGTGGGATTCATTGTCTTGTTCATCGGCACCCGCCTGTTGATGGGGCTGGTGACCAGGGCGATGTCGGAAGTGGTCAAGGCGAGTGGCCTGTCGCTGATTGATCGCAGCCTGGGCGCAGTGTTTGGCCTGGCGCGCGGCGCGGTGATCGTGCTGGCGGTGGTGTTGTTATGCGGTACGACGTCGATTCCGCAGCAGCCATTCTGGAAGGATGCAAGGTTGAGTCCGTTGGCGGAAACCGCCGCGGAAACCGTTAAACCCTATTTGCCGGGCCAGTTCGCGCAGCACGTCCATTTTTAATTTTGTTTTCTTGTTTAGGAGTCCACCATGTGTGGCATAGTCGGCGTCGTTTCCCATAGTCCAGTCAATCAGTTGCTCTACGATGCGCTGCTGCTGCTGCAGCACCGCGGTCAGGATGCAGCCGGTATCGCAACCAATCACGCAAACGGTTTCTCGATGCACAAGGCCAACGGTCTGGTGCGCGACGTGTTCCGTACGCGCAATATGCGTTCCTTGCCCGGCAACACCGGCCTGGGACAGGTGCGTTATCCGACCGCCGGCAGCTCTTCGAGCGAAGAAGAAGCGCAACCGTTTTACGTCAATGCGCCGTTCGGCATCATCCTGGCGCATAACGGCAACCTGACCAATGCGGAACAGCTCAAGGTCGAGATGTTCAAGAACGACCGCCGCCACCTCAACACCGATTCCGATACCGAAGTCCTGGTCAACGTGTTTGCGCACGAATTGCAGCAAGCCACGACCGGCTACTCGCTCGATCCGGCCGCGGTGTTCAAGGCTGTCGCCATGGTGCACAAGCGCGTGCGCGGTTCTTACGCCGTGGTGGCGCAGATCGCCGGTTACGGTTTACTGGGTTTTCGCGATCCCTACGGCATCCGCCCGATGTGCCTGGGTTTCAATGAAACCGACAAGGGTTCCGAATACATGCTGGCCAGCGAATCCGTGGCGCTGGAAGGCCTGGGTTTCCGCTTCCTGCGCGATGTGATGCCGGGTGAAGCGATCTTCATCGACAACGACGGCAAGCTGTACAACCAGCAATGCGCCGACAATCCGACGCTGAACCCTTGTGCGTTCGAGTTCGTCTACCTGGCGCGTCCTGACTCCGTCATCGACGGCGCTTCCGTCTATGCGAGCCGCCTGAAGATGGGCGAATACCTGGCCGAGAAGGTCCGTCGCGAAATTTCCAGCGGTGAAATCGACGTGGTCATGCCAATCCCCGATTCCTCGCGTCCTGCGGCGATGGAACTGGCGCTCAAGCTGAACCTCGATTATCGCGAAGGCTTCATCAAGAACCGCTACATCGGTCGTACCTTCATCATGCCGGGCCAGGGCCTGCGCAAGAAGTCCGTGCGTCAGAAGCTCAACGCCATCGGTTCCGAATTCAAGGGCAAGAGCGTGCTGCTGGTCGATGACTCGATCGTGCGCGGCACCACTAGCCGCGAGATCGTGCAAATGGCGCGCGAAGCCGGCGCCAAGCGCGTGATCTTCGCTTCGGCCGCACCACCGGTCAAGTTCCCGAACGTCTACGGCATCGATATGCCGACGCGCGACGAGCTGATTGCTTACGGTCGCACCGACCAGGAAGTCTGCCGCGAAATCACGGCCGACGCGCTGGTCTACCAGGATGTGGAAGACTTGAAGCGTTCCATCTCCGACGTCAATCCGGCGCTGAGAAACTTTGAAGCATCGTGCTTCGACGGTCACTACATCACCGGCGACATCTCGCGCGACTACCTCGATCGTCTCGAGTTCGCCCGCAAGAATCCGAAGCCGGCGTTGGAAGACGCAGTGCGTTCGCAACTCAATCTGAACCTGGCGCGGGTGGACTAAATTTCGTCCTTGCTCCAGGGCAGAAAGAACGCCGGATTGCTGCAATAGCATCCGGCGTTTTTCATTTCCTCGCCTCCGGTCGCGCGCGATTGCTGCGGTCGCCGCCGAACTGGCTTATCATCATCGTTCTCCCACGTTGCATCGTCTTACGCCTCCATCACCATGAACGACAAAAAGAACTACGGTTTCACCACCACCATTTTGCACAGCGATCGCCAGAAAACGATTGAACACGGTTCGCTGCATAAACCCATCCACACCTCGGTGGCCTTCGGCTATCAGGATGCGCGCCAGCTGGCGGAAGTTTTCCAGGGCAAGCAATCCGGCTATCGCTACGGCCGCCAGGGCAACCCGACGGTGTCGGCGCTGGAAGACAAGGTCACCAAGATGGAAGACGGCCTGTCGACCATCTGTTTCGCCACCGGTATGGCGGCGATCGGCGCTGTGATTCAGGGTTTGTTGCGCGAAGGCGACCATGTGGTGTCGTCGGCTTTCCTGTTCGGCAATACCAACAGCATGTGGATGACGGTGCATGCGCAAGGCGCGCGCGTCTCGATGGTCGATGCTACTGACGTGAAGCTGGTGGAAGCCGCTCTGACGGCGCAAACGCGCGTAGTCTTCGTCGAGACCATCGCCAATCCACGCACCCAGATCGCCGACTTGAAACGCATCGGCGACCTGTGTCGCGAGCGCGGCATTTTATACATTGTCGATAACACCATGACCTCGCCGTACCTGTTCCGGCCCAAGGCGGTCGGCGCCGGTCTGGTGGTCAACTCGCTGACCAAGTCCATCGGCGGCCATGGCAATGCGCTGGGCGGCGCGCTGACCGATACCGGCTTGTACGATTGGTCGCGCTACCCACACATTGCCGACAGCTACAAAAAGAATCCGCAAGCGCAATGGGGCATGGCGCAGATCCGCGCCAAGGGCTTGCGCGATTTCGGCGCTTCGCTGGGACCGGAGGCCGCGCATCACATCGCCGTCGGTTCGGAAACCATGGCACTGCGCCTGGAGCGCGAATGCGCCAATGCGCTGGCCGTGGCGCAAATGCTGGACGCCGATCCGCGCGTGGCGGCAGTCTACTATCCCGGCTTGCCCTCGCATCCGCAGCACGCGCTGGCCAGCGAGCTGTTCCACTCTTACGGCAGCTTGCTGAGTTTTGAGTTGAATGAGGGCATCGACTGCTTCGACTACCTGAACCGCCTGCAACTGGCGGTGGCGTCGAGCAACCTGGGCGATACGCGCACGCTGGTGATCCCGGTGGCGCACACCATTTTCTATGAAATGGGGCAAGAGCGCCGTGCCGCCATGGGCATCGCCGAGTCGCTGATACGCGTCTCGATCGGCCTCGAAGATACGGTCGATCTGGTGGAAGACTTCCGCCAGGCGCTGGCGTCCTGAGCATCAAAAAAATGCCGGCGCAGTTCACCGCAGCCAGCATTTTTTGAAGCACGCCGCCGAGAGCATTACGGCAGCAATTTCTCCGGCGCGGTCCGGTCTGCCCACTTGTTGGTATAGCTGGGCTGGTAGGTCTTGAAGCGCTGCACCAGGTCGGCCGGGTTTTCTTCATGCATCATCAGCAGCGCTTGCTCGGCCGTGAGGAAGCGTTGCGACACCAGATGTTCGATGAAGGCGATCAGGTTGTTGTAAAAGCCGCCCACATTGAGCAAGCCGATCGGCTTGTAGTGGAAGCCGAGCTGGGCCCAGGTCAGCACTTCAAACAGTTCTTCCAGCGTACCCATGCCGCCCGGCATGGCGATGAAACCGTCCGACAATTCCGCCATCATGGCTTTACGCTCGTGCATGTCCTTGACGATGTGCAAACGGGTCAGGCCGTTGTGGCCCAGTTCCTTGTCAAGAAGCGCTTTGGGAATCACGCCGGTGGCTTCGCCGCCGAGCCGGATTACTTCTGTTGCAATAATGCCCATCAGGCCGACGTTGCCGCCGCCATACACCAAGGCAATATTGTCCTTGACCATTTCGCGCGCCAGCGCGCGTGCGCCTTCCGCGTAGACTTCGGAAGCGCCGGCGGAAGAACCGCAATACACACAGATGGATTTCATTTTCTCTCGCTCGAATTAAACAATACGCCCATGTTATAACATGCTTGCAGCGACGCATCTCTGCGTGAGCGTATCGCGCCGGCACGACGTTGCCATGACAGGCGGCAGGGCAGTTTACTCAAGGAACAGCATGCAAAACAAGATCGTGACATTGGCGCTGCAAGGCGGAGGATCGCACGGCGCCTTTACCTGGGGCGTGCTGGACAAGCTGTTGGAAGACGGCCGCATGCGCTTTGAAGGCATCAGCGGCGCCAGCGCCGGCGCCATGAATGCCACGGTGTTGGCGCATGGTTTCAATGTCGGCGGCCGCGAGGGCGCGCGCGAAGCCCTGGCGGCGTTCTGGGGCCGCATTGCGATCAAGGAGCCGTTCAGTTTCCTGCCGCCCGAGATGATGCCTGGCGGCACCAGCTTGCTGACGCAAACCACGCCGGCGGCGATGCACGCTTTTCTGGCGATGACGCGCTTTTTTTCGCCGACCCAGCTCAATCCGCTCGACATCAATCCGCTGCGCGACATCCTGCAGGAGCAGGTCGATTTCGAGCGTCTGCAACGCACCGGCGACATCAAGCTGTTCATTGCCGCCACCAGGGTCAGCACCGGTACGCTGAAGATTTTCCGCAACCGCGAACTGACGCTGGACGCCTTGCTGGCTTCGGCCTGCCTGCCGTCCATGCACCGACCGGTGGAGATCGACGGCGAGGCCTATTGGGATGGCGGGCTGACCGCCAATCCGCCGATTTTCCCGTTGCTGCATTTGTGCTCTTCGCGTGATCTTCTGGTGGTGCTGTTGCACCCGTGCAGCCGTCCCGGCACGCCGACCTCCACGCACGACATCGGCCAGCGGCTCAGCGAAATCAGTTTCAGCTCGGCCTTTTTTACCGAGCTCGGCGGGCTGGCGCTGGCCAAGCGCGAAGCCGAGAGCGGCATGTTCGCGTTCGGCACGCTGGAGCGGCGCCTCAAGCGGCTCAATATGCATCTGGTCGAAGCCAACGACCTGATGCGCCAGCTCGACAACATGAGCAAGCTCAACACCAAGCGTTCGTTCATTTACGGCCTGCACGACGAAGGCAGGCAAGCCGCCGAGCGCTGGATGGAGAAGAACTTCCACACGCTCGGGCTCAAATCTTCCTTCGATCTGGGGCGCTATCTGCAATAGTGGATGGCGCAGCAGTCCCAACGGGCTGGCCTTATACTGTGAGGTTTCCCTGATCGTACTCACGTCATGAAGCCATCCCGTTCCGAATTCCTCGATATCCGCGGCTTGCGATATCACGTGCGCCACTGGGGCGACCCGCAGGCGCCGAAGATTTTCATGGTGCACGGCTGGATGGATATCTCGGCCTCGTTCCAGTTCATGGTCGATTGCCTGCAAAAAGAATGGCATGTGATTGCACCCGACTGGCGCGGTTTCGGTCTGACCGAGCGTCCTCAAGCCGACACTTACTGGTATCCAGATTACCTGGCCGATCTCGATGCTTTGCTGCTGCACTATGCGCCTGATGACGCCGTCAATCTTCTCGGCCACAGCCTGGGCGGCAATGTGGTCGGCTTGTATGCAGGGGTGCGGCCGCAGCGCATCGCCAAGCTGGTCAACCTGGAAGGCTTCGGCTTGCCCAGCACCAAGCCGGAGCAGGCCCCCGCGCGGTTTGCCAAATGGCTGGACGAGCTGCAGGAAACGCCGGAAATGCGCAGTTATCCGACGCTCGACGGCGTCATGGCGCGCCTGCAAAAAACCAATCCGCGACTGAGCCGCGAACGCGCCGCGTTTCTGGCAGCGCACTGGGCCGGACAAAACGATGACGGCAGTTGGGCCATCCTCGGCGATCCGGCGCACAAGAACACCAATCCTTTGCTCTATCGCATCGATGAAGTGACCGCCTGCTGGGCCCAGATCACGGCCCCGGTGCTGTGGGTGGAAGCCGCCGAGACCGACATCTGGCGCTGGTTCGGCCAGAACTCCTTGATGCGTCCGGAAATCGATCGTCGCATCGGCTTCCTGCGCAATGTACGCACCGAGATCATCCCCGACGCCGGCCACATGCTGCATCACGACCAACCTGAATTGCTGGCTGCCGCCATCGAAGCTTTCCTGACGCCGTAAGTGGAAACCATCCGCCGCAAGGCCCTTCTGGTAGTGTGTGCATGTGCAGCAGAGAAGGGGGATGCGGCGTACAATGAAGCTATCCATGTTTGATTTTTCAGGTGTCCGCCACAATGCTCAACGTCGATTTGCACTGCCACTCCAACGTCTCCGACGGCTTGTTGCCGCCGGCGGAAGTGGCTGCGCGCGCCAAGTCCAATGGCGTCGATGTGTGGGCCCTGACCGACCATGATGAAATCAGTGGCATCGCCGTGGCACGTGAAGCGGCCGAAGGGCTCGGCCTGCGCTATATTCCCGGCGTCGAAATTTCGGTGACCTGGGCCGGCCAGACCGTACATATCGTCGGTCTGCGCATCGATGAAACCAATGCGGCGCTGGTGCAAGGCCTTGCGGCGACGCGCAACGGTCGCGAACGACGCGGCCGCGATATCGCCGCAGAGCTGGAAAAGGCCGGCATCCCCGACGCCTTCGAAGGTGCACTCAAGCATGTCGGCAATCCCGACCTGATGTCGCGTACGCACTTCGCGCGCTACATCGTCGAGATTGGCCGCTGCGCCGACACCAAGGAAGTGTTCCGCAATTACTTGTGTGAAGGCAAGCCGGGCTACGTGCCGCATCGCTGGGCCACCTTGCAAGAAGCAGCCGCTTGGATACGTGGCGCCGGCGGCGTGGCGGTGATTGCCCATCCGGGCCGCTACCAATACAGCGATCTGGAATTCGGCGCCTTGTTCGACGAATTCAAACAACATGGCGGCGCGGCCATCGAAGTCACTACCGGCAGCCACACCCCCGATCAATACGAGGAATATGCGCGCGTCGCCAAGCACTATGGTTTCCTGGCCTCGATCGGTTCGGATTTCCATGGTCCCGGCGAATCGCGCGTCGACCTCGGCGCCTTGCCGCCTTTGCCGTCCGGATTGACGCCGGTCTGGCACGACTGGGATTTGTAAGTTTCTGAGGATTTTTTCGCTGATTTCAGGCTGAAAACAAGACCTTTCCAGGCGAATGAGCCTCATTGCCGCGCCATCTCTTGATTTTTCCTCTGCAGATCCTATCTAATAACCACTTTCCTGATAGGAGTTTTCCGGATGAAACGCATAGTCCTCTTCCTCGCGACCAATATCGCCGTGCTGGTGGTGATGAGCGTGATTTTGTCCCTGCTCGGGGTCGATAAATTCCTCACCCGTTCCGGCCTGAACCTGCCGATGTTGTTGGTATTTTCGCTGGTGGTCGGTTTCACCGGCTCGATCATTTCGTTATTGATGAGCAAAACCATGGCGAAGTGGAGCACCGGCGCGCGCGTGATCGACACGCCCGTCAACGCCACTGAAGTCTGGCTGGTCAATACCGTGGGCAAACTGGCGCAGCGCGCCGGCATCGGCATGCCGGAAGTGGCGGTCTATGAAGGCGAACCGAATGCCTTCGCCACCGGCGCCTTCAAGGATTCAGCGCTGGTCGCCGTATCGACCGGCCTGTTGCAAGGCATGACCAAGGACGAAGTCGAAGCCGTGCTCGGCCATGAAGTCGCCCACATCGCCAATGGCGACATGGTGACCATGACGCTGATCCAGGGCGTGGTGAATACCTTTGTGGTGTTCCTGTCGCGCGTGGTCGGTTACTTCGTCGATGCGGCGCTGCGTCGTAACAATGACAACGCTGGTCCAGGCATTGGTTACATGGTCACCGTGATGGTGTGCCAGATCGTGTTCGGTATCGGCGCCTCGATGATTGTGGCCTGGTTCTCGCGCCATCGCGAATTTCGCGCCGACGCCGGTTCCGCCAAATTGCTCGGCGGCCCGCAGCCGATGATCAATGCACTGGCGCGCCTGGGCGGTATCCCCGTGAGCGGCTTGCCCGAATCGATGGCGGCCATGGGCATCAACGACAAGCCCGGCATCATGGAATTGTTTTCTACGCACCCGCCGCTGGAGCAGCGCATCGCGGCCTTGCGCGGTCAACGCTGATTCTCCGGAAGGCAAAACGGCGGTGTAGCAACCGCCGTTTTGCCTTTTAGAGTCGCTGACAAAACGCCGCTGGCAGTATCGCTTCGGCTTGCCATCGGCACTTTGTTAGCGACTCTTGGAATAATTTTTTGTTCGACGTTCAATTTTTGAAGAAGGATGCATGAGTCAGTTTTTCCAGATCCATCCCGATAACCCGCAGCTGCGTCTGATCAAGCAGGCTGCGCAAATCATCCATGGCGGCGGCATCGTCGCCTTGCCGACCGATTCCTGTTACGCGCTGGTCTGCCAGCTCGACAACAAGGATGCGGTGGAACGCCTGCGCCGCATCCGCGGCGTCGATGAAAAGCATCACCTGACCCTGATGTGCCGCGATCTCAGCGAAATCGCGCAATACGCCAAGGTCGACAACCGCCAGTACCGTTTGTTGAAAGCGGCCACGCCCGGTCCTTACACCTTCATCCTCGAAGCCACCAAGGAAGTGCCGCGCCGCCTGAGCCACCCGTCGCGCAAAACCATCGGCCTGCGCGTGCCGGAAAACCAGATCGCCCATGCCTTGCTGGCAGAACTGGGCGAGCCGCTGATCGGCACCACGCTGATCCTGCCGGATCAGGACGATGCGCTCAGCAACGCCGACGATATCCGTGAACGTCTGGAAAAGCAGATCGAGCTGGTCATCGACAGCGGCGCCTGCAGCCTGGAGCCGACCACTGTGATCGACCTCAGCGACGACAGCGAAGCGGTGCTGGTCAGGCAAGGGCGCGGCGACGCTGCGCCGTTCGGTCTATAAACATCGTATATTTCTTTTCAGCAACATTTTGGCCGCTCATCGGCCCGACCGACGCCTGTAATCGTTATCATCGAGATAATTTCACCGTTTGCGGACGGCGCCCAGTGGTGTCGCCTGGTATTTCTCGCGCGGTCCGCTGATTTTCCGGCGGTCCTGTCTTATCCCTCTGCTAAAATTCGCACCCATGAATGATCTTATCCAGACTGTCGCAGTGTATGCGCTGCCGGTACTGTTCGCGATTACCTTGCACGAAGCAGCACATGCTTTCGCCGCAAAGTATTTTGGCGACACGACCGCCTACATGATGGGGCGCATGAGCCTCAATCCTCTCAAGCACATCGATCCTTTCGGCACCATCGTGATTCCGGTGCTGTTGTACTTTGCGACCAGCGGGGCTTTCCTGTTCGGTTACGCCAAGCCGGTGCCGCTCGACTTCGGCAAGCTGCGCAAGCCCAAGCGCGACATGGCGTGGGTAGCGCTGGCCGGGCCGGCCGCCAACTTCCTGATGGCGCTGATCTGGACGCTGATGATCTATGCACTGGCCTACGGCGGTGTCCAGGAAGAGTTCTTCATGCTCATGGCCAAGGCCGGCGTGTTGACCAATCTGGTCATGTTTGCCTTCAACCTGTTCCCGATTCCGCCGCTGGACGGCGGCCGCATACTGACAAGTTTGCTGCCGAACCGATATGCGTATAAATTTGCACAAATCGAGCCTTACGGATTCTTCATCGTGATGGCGCTGGTCTTGCTTAAAGTGATTTACACCTGGTGGATGGCACCGGTCATGTACCTGGCGGGGAGCTTGTTGCAGCTGATTACCTCGCCGTTGTCCCTACTTTTTAACTAGAACTCACCATGTATCCTGATCGCGTTGTCTCCGGTATGCGCCCCACAGGCGCGCTGCACCTGGGTCACTATCACGGCGCCCTGAAGAACTGGGTCAAGCTGCAATCCGAATTGCCTTGCCTGTTCTTTGTTGCCGACTGGCATGCATTGACGACACACTACGATGACCCCAGCGTCATCGAAACCAGCACCTGGGAAATGGTGATCGACTGGCTGGCCGCCGGTGTCGATCCGTCCCAGTCCACGCTGTTCATACAATCGCGCGTGCCGGAACATGCTGAGCTGCACTTGCTGCTGTCGATGGCGACGCCGCTGGGCTGGCTGGAGCGCGTGCCTACCTACAAGGACCAGCAGGAAAAGCTGGCCGATCGCGACCTGGCGACGTACGGCTTCCTCGGTTATCCGCTGCTGCAGGCGGCCGACGTGCTGATCTACCGCGCCAGCCAAGTGCCAGTGGGCGAGGACCAGATTCCGCATATCGAAATGATGCGCGAGATTTCGCGTCGCTTCAATCATCTGTACGGCAAGGAAAAGGGCTTTGAAGAGAAAGCCCGCGACGCCGTCAAGAAGCTCGGCAGCAAGCGCTCCAAGTTGTACCAGGAGCTGCGTACGCAATTCCAGGAGCAGGGAGATGACGAAGCGCTGGAGCAGGCCAAAGCCATGCTCGACGACGCGCAGAATCTTTCCATGATCGACCGCGAGCGCCTGTTTGGTTATCTCGAGGGCAGCCGCAAGCTGATCCTCACTGAGCCGCAAGCCTTGCTGACCGAAGCCTCACGCTTGCCGGGCCTGGATGGCGCCAAGATGTCCAAGAGCTACGGCAACGCGATTGCGCTGCGCGAAGACAAGGACTCGGTGACCAAGAAGGTGCGCACCATGCCGACCGATCCGCAGCGCGTGCGTCGCACCGATCCGGGTGATCCGGCCAAGTGCCCGGTCTGGCAATTCCACTTGGTGTATTCCGATGATGCTACCCGGCAATGGGTCGACAAGGGTTGCCGTTCGGCCGGCATCGGTTGCCTGGAATGCAAGCAACCGGTCATCGACGCCATCTTGCGCGAACAGCAACCGATGCTGGAGCGCGCGCAGCAATATATCGATGACCCGTCGCTGGTGCGCGCCATCGTTGCAGACGGCTGCGACAATGCGCGCAAGCTGGCACAAGACACCATGCGCGACGTGCGCGAAGCCATGGGCCTGGGTTATTGACGGGAGCTGACCGAAACAGGGGGAAACCCTGCAAGGTATAGGATCTATGTAAGCAAATCTGAACAAATTGACCGATAGCAGCGGCTATCCGCTACAATCGATCTTTTATTTTCCAACCGTATTCTCATTACGCACTAACATCATGATCAAGGGCAGCATAGTCGCCATCGTCACGCCGATGCATCCGGATGGCAGTCTCGATTTCCCGGGCCTGCGCAAGTTGATTGATTGGCATATCGCAGAAGGCACCGACGGTATCGTTATTGTCGGCACCACCGGCGAATCTCCGACCGTTTCGGTCGATGAACATTCCGAACTGATCAAAGTAGCGGTAGAGCATGCCGCCAAACGTATCCCCATCATCGCCGGTACTGGCGGCAATTCGACTTCCGAAGCGATAGAGCTGACCGCGTTTGCCAAGAAAGTCGGTGCTGATGCCTCGCTGCAGGTTGTGCCTTACTACAATCGCCCGACGCAAGAAGGCATGTATCTGCACTTCAAGAAGATCGCAGAATCGGTCGACTTGCCGGTAATCCTGTACAACGTCCCTGGCCGCACTGTGGCCGACATGAGCAACGAAACCATCCTGCGCCTGGCGCAAGTCAAGGGCATCGTCGGCGTCAAGGATGCGACCGGCAACATTGGCCGCGGTACCGACTTGATCCGCCTGGCGCCGAAGTCGTTTGCGATTTATTCCGGTGATGACGCCACGGCGATCGCGCTGATGCTGTACGGTGGACATGGCAATATTTCGGTCACCGCCAACATCGCGCCGCGCGACATGCACGAGTTGTGCGTTGCCGCCATGGCCGGCAATATCGCCAAGGCTGTCGAGCTCAACAACAAGCTGCTGCCGCTGCATAACAAGTTGTTTGTCGAGCCAAATCCTGTTCCACTGAAGTGGGCGATGATGGAAATGGGCCTGATCGAATCCGGCATGCGTTTGCCGCTGGCTCCGTTGGGCGCCGCCTATCACGACACCGTACGTACGGCGCTGCGTGAGTCCGGTGTATTAAAATAATTAATTAAACATAAACGGCAGTGTCGTTTCCCCTTGAACCCGAACCCGCTTTTCATTGCAACGATATGACAATTCGCAAGAACGTTCACTCTGCTTCACGTCTCCTCCCACAACGTGGTCTGATCATCGCCCTGGCCGTCACCGGCCTGGCAGGATGCGGCGCCGTCAGCAATATGCTGGAAGGGGATCGGATCGACTACAAGAGCGCAGAAAAAGCCAAGGGCCCACGACTCGAAGTACCGCCGGACCTGACTCAGCTGCAACGCGACAATCGTTACGCGATTCCTGAGTCGAGCAAGGGCGTGGCCACTGCATCGGGTTACAACCTCGAGCAAAAGACCCGTCCTACAACCGATGCGCTGGCAGTGGCGCCGGCCGCCAAGGGCGATATCCGCATCGAGCGCGACGGCACCCAACGCTGGCTGGTGGTGCAGCAAACACCTGAGCAGCTGTGGTCTCCGATCAAGGACTTCTGGCAAGACTCCGGTTTCCTGATCAACGTCGAGTCGCCTGATACCGGCGTGATGGAAACCGATTGGGCAGAAAACCGCGCCAAGATCCCGCAAGATTTCGTCCGCAGCACACTGGGCAAAGTGTTCGACTCGCTGTATTCGACCGGTGAGCGCGACAAGTTCCGCACTCGCCTCGAGCGCGGTCCTAACGGCACCACCGAAATCTTCATCAGCCATCGCGGTGCCGAAGAAGTGCTGACCGGTTCGGCCAAGGAAACCTCGGTATGGACCGCGCGTCCTTCCGATCCAGGCCTGGAAGCTGAATTCCTGGCGCGCCTGATGGTGCGCCTGGGGGCCGAAGAAACCAAGGCCAAGGCTGCCGTTGCCAGCGCCCCGTCGCTGCAAGCGCGCTCCAAGTTGTTGAAGGCGGCCAGCGGTTCCAGCGTGCAAGTGGACGAAAGCTTCGACCGCGCATGGCGTCGCGTCGGCCTGGCGCTGGATCGCGTCGGCTTCACCGTGGAAGATCGCGACCGCTCGCAAGGCCTGTACTTCGTGCGTTACGTCGATCAGAACCAGGATGCCAAGGACAAGGATTCCGGCGGCTTCTTCTCGAACCTGTTCAGTTCCAAGAACAAGGACAAGACGGCAGCGCGTTACCGCATCGTCGTCAAGGGCACCGGCGACGTCAGCAACATCACCGTCCAGAACAACGACGGCAAGGAAGAAGTCTCGCAAATCGCCGACAAGATCCTTGGTTTGCTGAACGACCAGCTGAAGTAATTCGAAACAGCGCAGTACATGTCTTCGCGAGGCCACTGTTGAAATTTGCAAGTCTCGGCAGTGGCAGCGAAGGCAACGCCCTCATCATCGCCGGTAATTCCGATGCGACCAGTACCACGGTCATGTTGGATTGCGGTTTCGGCATCCGCGAGACCGAGCGTCGCCTGACGCGCATTGGTAAATTCCCCCACGATATTTCCGGCATCATCGTCACGCATGAACATCAGGATCATGTTGGCGGCGTGTTCAAGTTCGCGCGTCGCCATCGTATCCCGGTGTGGCTGACCTGGGGTACATACCAGGCGGTCGGCGTGGATGCCTGCAAAGACGTACAACTGCATTTTTGCCGCGATAGCGAAGAACTGGTGATCGGCGATCTCTCGTTTATGCCCTACACCGTGCCGCATGACGCCCGCGAGCCGGTGCAATATGTTGCCAGCGATGGCAACTACAAACTGGGCGTACTCACCGATGCCGGTCAATCGACCGCGCACCTGGTGCAGGCGCTGGGCAATTGCAACGCGCTGGTATTGGAATGCAATCACGACCGTCAGATGCTGGCGGATTCAGCCTATCCACCTTCGCTGAAGCGGCGTATCGGCGGCGCCTATGGACACCTGGCCAACGACACCAGTGCCGAAATCCTGGCGGCGCTCGAAAAACACAAACTGAAGACCATCGTCGGCGCTCATCTGAGCTTGAAGAACAACACCCCTGAATTGGCGCGTGCAGCGCTGTGCGGTGCGCTGGAGGCGCATCCCGGCGATGTCATGATCGCGTGCCAGGAAGAGGGCTTTGACTGGATTGCCATTACTTGACGGTGAGCGGTACAAACCGTGCAGGCATAAAAAAAGCCGACCCTCAGGTCGGCTTTTTCAATAATCAGTTGATTATTTTGCTGGTGCTGCGTCAGCTGGCTTAGCGTCAGCTGCTGGTGCTGCAGGAGCCGCGTCAGCTGGCTTAGCATCAGCAGCTGGTGCTGCTGGAGCTGCTGGAGCTTCTGCTGCTGGAGCTGCTGCAGGTGCTGCTGGCGCTTCAGCTGCTGGAGCTGGTGCAGGTGCAGGTGCTTCTTCTTTTTTACCGCAAGCAGCCAGAGCAACGGCCAACAAAGCTGCGATCAACAGAGTTTTTTTCATGAATATTCCTTCAATAATAATCAAAATTTTGCGATGAATAATTACCGGTAATTATCGCTCTATAGGACGCTTTCATGGTCTCGCGCATGCACTTAACAACGAAAGCTTTCCAGCCCGATATTATAGCCACTTTTTTAGAAAATCACATGCGAATTATTCTTTTCTGTAAGAATTTGTAAGATTGTCGGAAATCCTGTCAGGTTTGCGTCAGGCCTTTATTCATGCAGGTTTGCGGCCTTCCGATAAATTGCAAAAAGCAAAAAATGACGCTTTTTTAAGCTTGTTAAGACAGCTCCAGCCAACCGTCTTCATACCAGTTGTGGAAGGCTTCCATAACATCCGCCGAAGCATGTTGCAGTGCGGTTTTTTCCAGCCGGCGCTCATCGGCGAGCGCGCTCAACAGCACTTTGTCGGCACGTCCGACGGCAAACGACTCGCCATTGATGAACACGTGCTTGCCGCGATAGAGCATCTGCGTTTTACGCGAAAGCTTTATCCCGCGCTTGTTTGCTGCCTGCGCGAAGCGTGCCGGCGTGAGCGCTTTTTCGGCCGGATCGAAGAACACGGTAGCTTTCGGCTCCGACAAATATTCGCCGAGGAAAATCGTGATGTCGTCGTCGGTAAAGCGCATTTTGTTGATTTCATCGGTGACCGACGACAGCAACTGCGCCGGCAGTTCGGCCGGATGCTTGGCCTGCGTCAGCTCCGGATCGGCGTAGCGGCCCGGCAAATCGATGGAATCGGCCATGAATTGCAAGAAGGCTTCGCCCAATTCCTGATAGGCCGGGGCGCGGAAGCCGATCGAATACGTCATGCATTCGCCCACGGCGACGCCGTCATGCGCGTAATGCGGCGGCAGGTACAGCATGTCGCCCGGTTCCAGCACGAATTCCTGCTCTGATTTGAAGTTCTTCAAAATCTTCAGCGGCATGCCGTGCACCAGCGACAAATCCTTTTGCGCGCTGATCTGCCAGCGTCGCTGGCCATGCGCCTGCAGCAGGAACACGTCGTAAGAATCGAAATGCGGACCGACGCCGCCACCGTCGCTGGCGTAGCTGATCATCAGGTCGTCCAGGCGCGCATCAGGGATGAAGCGGAACTGGCGCAGCAGTTCGTCGGCGGCATCGTCATGCAGGTTGACGCCCTGGACCAGCATGGTCCATTCCCTTTGCTTGAGCGGCGGCAGCTTGGCCAGCGGACCGTGGTCCATTTGCCAATCGGCGCCGGTCTGCTTGATCAGGCGCGATTCGACGTCGTCGCGTGCGGCCAGGTCGAACAGCGCCTGGCGCGACAGCAGCGGCTTGAACGCGGGGATGGCCTGGCGGATCAGCAAAGGCTTCTTGTGCCAGTAATCGCGCAGGAAGATGGCGGGACTGATGTCGCCGAGCAGAGTCAGGATGTTTTTCATGGCGACATTATAGGGCCTGTTAACAATCAATTTGCGAGATGCGTTTCAGTCAGAAAGCGTGCTGGCAAGCCATGCAACGCCGCCAGCGCGCTTTCTGACTGAAACCCTGCGGGAACGGCGGCAGGCGTCGCTCGCCTGCCGTTGTTGTAGCGCCTTGCCATAGCACCGCTATGTCGCGTCGCTGCGCCTAGGCAGTCAACGCCTGCCGCGCGTTCGCACTCGCAACTTGATTGTTGACAGGCCCTGGAACCCATGGCCGCTTTACCGGGTTGACGGTGTCATGACAATACTGGCGAAAGGGTATAATTCAGCCTGCAGATTGCAGCGCATTCCCATGTCATGCCTTCCCGGGCCGCGCATTGATCGGCCCTCGCAACAACAGCAACACGTAGCAGGTTGTCATCGGCGAGTCCGGTGCTTCTCCAAGCCTGCAATGACCGATGAACCAGAACCAAGAGAAGGGGCATACATGAAGATTGCCAAAAATACCGTAGTTTCCGTCAAGTACAAACTGTCGGACGCCCAAGGCGAATTGATTGAAGAAAGCCAGGAGCCGATGGTCTATCTGCACGGCGGCTATGAAAACACGCTGCCGAAGATCGAAGAAGCGCTGGACGGCAAGGAAACCGGCTACAACGTGACGATCCAGGTCGAGCCTACGGATGCCTTCGGCGAATACGATGCCGACCTGGTCAAGATCGAACCGAAGAACCGCCTGCCGTCGCCTATCGAAGTCGGCATGCAATTCGAGGGTTCGCCGGACGATGAAAACCAGGCTGCGGTGATCTTCACCGTAACCGAAATCGCCGACGACAAAGTGGTCCTCGATGGTAATCATCCGCTGGCCGGTATTGCACTGCGGTTCGAACTGAACGTCATCGAAGTGCGCGCCGCATCGGAAGAAGAAATCCAGCATCAGCACGTGCATGGTCCGCATGGCCATCATCATCACGATCATGACCACGGTCACGGCGATGACGAAGGCGACGCAGGCGATCACTTCCGCAGCCAGCCTATCCATTAAAATCTGGCCGCAGCTTTGCTGCACGCAGATGCAGGATAAAGAAAAACGCAGCCTCGGCTGCGTTTTTTACGTCTGTCGATGCGTGGCGATGGCGGTTATTGCGATGGTGGCGGCGCGGCGGCGGCCTTGCTGCCGTTGGCGAGCACGAACAAGGCGGCGTTGTTGCCGTCGACCGCAAATTTCGACCAGCCCGAAGCCACGCCGACGCTGCCCAGATTGCGGCGCCACAGGATGCCGTCGGTGGATTCATTCTTCAGGTTTTCGCCGTGCACCAGCAAGACCTTGCCGCGGAATTCGCCGGCCAGCGTAGTGATGCGCTGGCGCGTTTCGGCAAAGCCGTCGCGCTGGCCGCGCAGCAGAAAAGGACGCTGGCTCGGTTGTGCCAGCGGATTGCCGTCGGTGAACAGCACGATGCCTGCCATCTTCCTTTGCGTGGCAAAGGTGAACAGGCGTTGCAGCCAGTCCTTGTTGGCGATCAGGCGGTCTTCGAATTCGCTGTTGCGGCCGCCGTCCTGCAGGAAGTGGTTATTGCCCGCCGGCAGGTTGACAGTGGCGAACAGCACGTTGCCGAATTCCCAGCGCGCGTTTTCGGTATAGCTGCGGAATTTTGGCGTGACCGACTGGCGGAACAGCGGCACCTTGCTGGCGCCGAAGGAAAACTCATCGGGAAAGAACAAGTCGCGCACGCGGTTCAGGCGTTCGATGGCGATCGAGCCGTTCTTGTTGCGGCAGCCGACCCAGTCGCTCGCCGCGAGCGAGACGATGATGCCGTTTTCGGCTTCCTTGAGCAGGTCGCGACGGGTGCTGTAGAGCGCGTCGGTGCACGCTTCGCTGGGCGACTTGATGCCGTTCACGACGACGAAGGCGAGATTGTCGGCGTCGCTTTCTGCGAGCGCGTGGCGCAGCACGCTTTCATCCGGGTTGCCCGCGAACGAATGGCCGATGACGCCGAACTGGAAGCTGTCCTGCGCCGTCGCCGTCGGCAAGACGGTAACGCTCACCAGCGCAAGGCTCGCAAGCAGGGCGCGTGACAGCAGACGTTTCATACGACGCCGCCACCGTGTTGGCCGTCGTCGCCCAGTTGCTTGAGGCGATACAAGGCTTCCAGCGCCTGGCGCGGCGTCAGCGCATCGGGATCGATATCGGCCAGGGCGTCCACCACCGCCTGCATCGAAGGATCGACACCGGCTGTCTTCAAGGCCGACACACGCTCATCGTCTATCTCGTCGTTGAGCGGCGTATTGAACAGATCGAATTGCGGCGTGACTTGCACCGATTGCGTTTCCAGCGCTGCCAGATGCTTGCGCGCGGCGCGGATCACCGGTGTCGGCACGCCGGCCAGTTGCGCTACCTGCAAACCATAGCTTTGCGAAGCCGGACCGGCTTGCACTGCATGCAGGAAGACAATGCTGTCCTTGTGTTCCACCGCCGACAAGTGCACGTTGGAAGCGGTCGGATGCACCTCCGGCAATTGCGTGAGTTCGAAGTAATGGGTGGCAAACAGCGTGAAGCTGCGCGTCACGTCGATCAGGTGCTTCGCGATCGCCCACGCCAGCGCCAAGCCGTCGAAGGTCGAGGTGCCGCGCCCGACTTCGTCCATCAGCACCAGCGAGTTTTCGGTGGCGTTGTTGAGGATGGCAGCCGACTCGGTCATTTCCACCATGAAGGTGGAACGGCCGCCGGCCAGGTCGTCGGCAGCGCCGATACGTGTGAAGATGCGGTCGATCGGGCCGATCGTCGCGCTGGTGGCCGGCACGAAGCTGCCGATGTATGCCAGCAAAGTGATCAGCGCCACCTGGCGCATGAAGGTCGATTTACCGCCCATGTTGGGGCCGGTGATCAACAGCAGCTTGCGTTCCGCATTGAAGGCGCAATCGTTGGCGATGAAGCGTTCGATCTGGTTCTCCACCACCGGATGGCGGCCCTGCTCGATCAGGATGGTCGGCTCGCTCACCAGTTGCGGTGCGCACCAGTTGTTGCGCGCGGCGTGGTCGGCCAAGGCCACCAGCGTGTCGAGCTGGGCCAGCGCGTGGGCGATGGCTTGCAGCGTGACGATGTGCGGCGCCAGGTCTTGCAGCAATTGCTCGTACAGGAATTTTTCGCGCGACAAGGCGCGCTCTTGCGCTGACAAAGCCTTGTCTTCGAAGGCTTTCAGTTCCGGCGTGATGTAGCGCTCGGCGTTCTTGAGCGTCTGGCGGCGGCGATAGTCGTCCGGCACCTTGTCGGTCTGGCCGTGCGTGACTTCGATGTAGAAGCCGTGCACCTTGTTGTATTCGACGCGCAGGTTGGCGATGCCGGTGCGCGCCCGTTCACGCGTTTCGAGGTCGATCAGGAACTGGCCTGCGTTTTCCGACAGGCCGCGCAGTTCATCGAGGTCGGCGTCGAAGCCGCGCGCGATGACGCCGCCGTCGCGCACCATGGCGGCCGGTTCCAGCATGATCGAGCGTTCCAGCAAGTCGACGCATTCGGTCGGCGTCGCCAGCGCTTCATGCAATGCCAGCAGCAAGGGCGCATCGGCGTCGCGGCTGCACATGGCGACGTATTTGCGCAGCGAACCGAGTTGCTGCAGACCGGCGCGCAAGCCGGCCAGGTCGCGCGGTCGCGCCGACAGCAGCGCGATGCGGGTGGTGATGCGCTCGATGTCGGGCACTGCCGCCAGCGTTGCCGACAGGCCCGAGCAGGCGTCGTTGCGCATCAGCGCATTGATGGCGGCGTGGCGCGCCTTGGCGATTTTTTGATCGCGCCGTGCGTGGTGCAGCCAATGACGCAGCAGACGCGAACCCATCGCCGTGCGGCAATGGTCGAGCAGCGAGAACAGCGTCGGCGCGAAGGCGTTGGCATCTTGCGCGCGGATGGTTTCGGTCAGTTCCAGATTGCGGCGGGTGGAGGCGTCGAGGCCGATGAATTCGTTTTCCGACTCCACCGTCAGCGCGCGCACGTGTTGCAGGCCCTTGCCCTGGGTCGATTGCGCATAGCGCAGCAGCGCGCCGCCGGCGCCGATGGCGGCGCTCATGCCTTCGGCGCCGAAGCCGTTCAGGGTGGCGACCGAGAGTTGGTCCAACAGCGCTTTTTCGCCGCTCGGCAAATCGAAATGCCAGTCCGGCACCGTGGTCGGCTTGCCGCTGAGCAGGTGGCCGTAGACTTGTTCTTCGCTGTCGCCGAGCAGTGTTTCAGCGGGCGAGATACGTTCCAGTTCCTGCTTCAGGCGTGTTTCCAGCAGGCCGGGCTCGACCGTGAACTCCATCAGTTTCAATGCGCCGCTGGCCATCGACAGCCACGCCAGCCCGACCGTCACCGATTTGCGTTGCTTGCCGGCGGCGACATTCATCGCCAATAACGGCCGCTCGGATTTTTCCGGCAGCAGGTCGGAATCGGTCAGCGTACCCGGCGTGATCACGCGTACCACCTTGCGTTCGACCGGGCCCTTGCTGGTGGCCGGGTCGCCGATCTGTTCGCAGATCGCGACCGATTCGCCGAGCTTGATCAGCTTGACCAAGTATTGGTCGACCGAGTGGAAGGGGATGCCGGCCATCTTGATCGGCGTGCCGTTGGACGAGCCGCGCTGGGTCAGCGTGATGCCCATCAGGCGCGAAGCTTTTTCGGCGTCGTCGAAGAACAGTTCGTAAAAGTCGCCCATGCGATAGAACACCAGGGTGGTCGGATGTTCCGCCTTGATGCGCAGGTATTGCACCATCATGGGAGTATGCTTCTCGGCGCCGGCACTGCCCGAGTCGGTTTCAACGGTAGATTTTTGGTGTTTGGTCATTCAATGCAAACGGCGTCCAGCGACGTCCTTGTCCTGCAGGGTTGGTTTTGGCGATCTGCCATTTTACCGCGTGCGAGAGCCTGATACGAGGCCGACCTGAGATTGCGCATCGGTTGATGCTTTGCGTCCTGGATCGGGCCTGCATGAGAAGATCTGTTAATAAACAATCAATGAATGCCGTAACCTCTCGTAGCTATCGGTGTGATGCTGCGAATCGTGATTGAGTAAGGTGCATCGAGACTTATGTAGTGTTGTTCCAAGGCTCGTACAATGTTTTTGCATTGGGAGAAGAAGACTTTAGTTGTGGCATTTTTCCAGATTTTTCGAATAGCCTAGTTGTTGCCATCTTGCCTCTCGCTTTCATTCAGTGAAGCTCTTTTTTTGTCTCTGTTCTGACGGTCCAAATTTCCATTTTTTTTGATCAGGAAAGAATACTCCCCAATCGGCATCATCTGGCTCATCTGAAGAAAACACAATCTTCTCGGCAGCCTCCTTCGCGAGCGCGTTAAGCGTCGTGAATTTATATTGTTTAGTTTTTTCATTCACTTTTCTTTTCGTCCAGAAAACCAGTCAATTGTGTCGTCGACCTTGAATCTATAAAAATTATCAGCTTGAACAAAGCTCAGTTTTATCTGCGATTTAGTTCTTTCGAAAATTCCGTTCTTCAATGGATAGCGGTCGTTTTGTCACCGTTGAGAATGGAATGGCGGATCATTTTGGACAACCTGAGTAGATATAAGCGGCCAACTTTATTTAATTGATAGGTCCGGGACAATCGAAGTTGTTGGATAAAAATTGTTTTTATAGTCGATTCTTGAGAGCCAACGACGGGCTTACGCATGAATTTTCTTTAAAGATCATTCATGGCGATATCGCTTGGATGTGCTGCGACCAATAAAAAGGGCGAACAGCTCGCGCCGTCCACCCCAACTCTTCAAAGACATTTTTTCGATCAGTGCATCAGCGCGTATGCACGCAAGCCCCCGCTGAATAGGTCGCCGCAATCGCGCGGTCGTCGGCCAAGATGGCCAGCGCAAACAATTGCTCTTCCAGGCTGTCCGTGGTGGCGCTGCGGCGCGCCAGCAGCGGCGTGGCTTTAGGATCGAGCACGATGAAGTCGGCATCGCAGCCGGCCGCGAAATTGCCGATCGTGCCTTCCAGCTGCAGCGCACGCGCACCGCCCAGCGTCGCCATGTAAAACATGCGTTGCGCCGCCAGGTGCGTGCCGGCCATGCGGCCGACCTTGTACAACTCGTTCATGGTTTGCAGCATCGAGAAGCTGGTGCCGCCGCCAACGTCAGTGGCCAGCGATACCGGCATGCGCAGCTTGTCGGCGTTGGCGAAGTCGAACAGGCCGCTGCCGAGGAACAGGTTGGAGGTCGGGCAGACCGTCGCTACCGATTGCGTCGCCGCCATGCGCGCGCGATCGTCGTCATCCAGCCAGATGCAGTGCGCATAGAGCGCGCGCTTGCGCATCAGGCCGTACTGGTCATAGACGTCGAGATAGCTGCGGCTGTCGGGGAACAATTCCTTGACCCATTTCACTTCGTCCGTGTTTTCGGCAACGTGGGTCTGGATGTAGGTGTCCGGATATTGCGTCGCCAGTTCGCCCGCCAGCTTCAATTGCGCAGGCGTGGACGTCGGCGCGAAACGCACGGTGATGGCGTAATGCTGGCGGCCCTTATTGTGCCAGCGCTGGATCAGTTCTTCGGTTTCGCGCGCGCCGCTCTCGGCGGTGTCGCGCAGGAAGTCCGGCGCATTGCGGTCCATCAGGCACTTGCCGGCCACCATGCGCAGGTTCAGCGCGCTGCTGCGGTTGAAGAAGGCATCCACCGATTGCGGATGCACGGTGCAATACACCGCGGCCGTAGTGGTGCCGTTGCGCAGCAGTTCGGCGAGGAAGAAGTCGGCCACTTCGGTGGCATGCTCGCCGCTTGCGAAGCGGCGCTCGGCCGGGAAGGTATAGGTGTTCAGCCAGGGCAGCAAGCCCGGCGCCGGCGAGCCGATGATATCGGTCTGTGGATAATGGACGTGGGTGTCGATGAAACCGGGCGTGATGATCTTGCCGCGATAGTCATGCAGCGTGCAGTCCGCAGGCAGGGATGCTGACAGTTTGTCGTAGTCGCCGGCCGCGACGACTTTGCCGTCGGCGATGATCAGCAGGCCGTCGCTATGCCATTGCGTGGCGTGTTCGTCGAAGGCCGGGTCGTTGCGGAAATGGAGCAGGCTGGCGCGGTAGGCTTGCACGTGGGAAGACATGGGTAATCCTTAATCTATTGGCGACTCAGTTGCGTGCTGCCATACGTGATAGCGGCAACTGCGACAACTGAATGATACGGTATGGGATGGAACGATATTGCCGAGGCGACGGTCCGGTTGTCCTTAGCTCCGGCCGTCCAGCATCTGTGTCGCCAGTCTTGCCTTGAACGTGCGGTCGGGCTGCTGAAAACGGATTTCCCATAACTGCATCAGTTGCGCCACCACCGCAATGGCGATGCTGGCGGGTTCCTTGCCATAGATGCCCGGAATGCCGATCGGGCAAGTCATCTTGTTCAATTGCGCCTGCGTGATGCCGCGATCCTGCAGGCGATGCTCGAATTGCTTGCGCTTGGTCTGCGAGCCGATCAGGCCGTACCAGCCGATGTCGGCGCGTTTCAGGATGCGTTCGCTCAGTTGCTGGTCCAGCGCATGGCTGTGCGTCATCACGAGGAAGTAGGCGCCCGGTTCAGCCATGTCCACCACGGCATTGGGCACGTCGGTCGCCTCCACCGTCACCTGCCTTGGCAAGTCGGCAGGGAACATGTCTTCGCGCTCATCCACCCACAGCACGCGACAAGGCAGCGTCGCCAGCACGCGTACGATCGCTGCGCCGACATGGCCGGCACCGAACAACACCACTTGCGGCTGATGCGCGCGACAGCGGTCCAGCAGCCAGCGGCGGCCGTAACGGTCTTCCTCTATACGAGTATTGCCGGCGTTGCGGAACATCGCCGCATCGAGGCCATTATCGGGCGCGCTCAGGTCGCAGGCTTCGCCCTCCAGTTCGTACAGCAGCGTTGGCTCGTTAGCTTCCAGCGCAACTGCACGCCAGACGTCGACGCCCTTGCACCAATGGTGTTCCAGTTCGCTCAGCATCGCGCCTGTGCGTGCATCGCTGTGTTGATCGATACGTTCAAAAGCGAGAAAAACCACGCCGCCGCAGCATTGACCCAGACTCGGTCCGAGCGCGATGCGTTCGAATTTTCGCGTGCTGGAGAATGCCGCCGGATCAGCGTTCAACATGTCACGTGCAATCTGCGCCGCGCGCCATTCCAGATGACCACCGCCAATGGTGTCGTACTGGCCGTCGGCCGTAAACACCATGCGCGCACCCGCCTCGCGCGGCGTCGACCCTTGGATGGTCGCCACCGTTACCAATATCGCCGGAGTAGCGCTATCGTGCAAGTTCTTGAGTGCGGCAAGCCATGTGGTCATGAATTCCCCTTATAAAGTTGACGGTTCGTACTGCGCTTACTGCGTAACTTGTGCGGCTCTCACCGCATCAATCGCATCCAGAATCGCCTCGCTGGTGGCCGGTGCGCGCAACGGCGGATTGACGCGATGCTCGCCTACTGCCGATACCGCATCGCGGATCGCCAGGAACACCGAGAACGGCAGCAGCAGCGGTGGTTCACCGGTGGCCTTGGAACGGTGGATGGTGTCCGACACATTGCTGTTCTTGAACAGGTGAGTGCGGAAATCAGTAGGGCAATCCGACACCGCCGGGATCTTGTACGTCGATGGCGCGTGCGTCATCAGCTTGCCGTCCTTGTTCCACCACAGTTCTTCGGTAGTCAGCCAGCCCATGCCCTGGATGAAGCCGCCCTCGACCTGGCCGACGTCAATCGCCGGATTCAGGCTTTCGCCGGCGTCGTACAGCAAGTCGGCGCGCAGCAGGCGCCATTCGCCGGTCAGCGTATCGATCACCACTTCGGCCACGGCGGCGCCGTAAGCGAAGTAGAAGAACGGATGGCCGTTCATGGTCTTGGCATTCCAGTGCACCTTGGGCGTCGAGTAGAACCCGTCCGACCACAGTTGTACGCGCTTCAGGTAAGCCTGCATCACCAGTTCTTCAAACGTCACCGACTGTGCACCGGTCGACACCATGCCGTCGGCGAAGCGCACTTCGCTGACTTCGGCGCTGAAGCGTTCAGCCGCGACCTGCGCCAGCCGCGCGCGGATCTGCAAGGCGGCATCCTGCGCCGCCTTGCCGTTGAGGTCGCTGCCGGTCGAGGCTGCGGTAGCCGAGGTATTGGCGATCTTGCTGGTGTCGGTGGCGGTGCAGCGCACTTGTTCCAGCGCCAGGCCGAGCGCGTTGGCGACCACTTGCGCGACCTTGGTGTTGAGGCCCTGGCCCATTTCGGTGCCGCCGTGATTGACCAGCACCGAACCGTCGGTATAAACGTGCACCAGCGCGCCGGCCTGGTTCAGGTGCGGCACGTTGAACGAGATGCCGAACTTCACCGGCGTCAGCGCCAGGCCGCGTTTCAGCACCTGGTTCTCGGCGTTGAAGGCCTTGATGGCCTGGCGTCGTTGCTGGTATTCGCTGGTGCGTTCGAGTTCGTCGACCAGCGCTGCAATCACGTTGTCTTCAACCTTCTGGCCGTAGTGCGTAATGTTGCGCGCATCGGGGCCGTCGGCGTCGCTGCTGCCGTAGAAGTTGGCGCGGCGTACTTCGAGTGCGTCCTTGCCGAGATTGCGGGCGATTTCATCGACGATGTATTCGATGGCGATCGCGCCTTGCGGACCGCCGAAGCCGCGGAAGGCAGTGTTCGATTGCGTGTTGGTCTTGCCGCACATGGCGTGGATTTCCACGTCCGACAGATAGTAGGCATTGTCGAAGTGGCACACCGCGCGTGTTGCGACCGGGCCCGACAAGTCGGCCGAGAAACCGGCGCGCGACACCATGTCGATCCGGGCGGCGACGATGCGGCCGTTGTCGTCGTAAGCGATTTCGTAATCGTAGGCGAAGCAGTGGCGCTTGCCGGTGACGATCATGTCGTCATCGCGGTCGGCGCGCAGCTTGATCGGACGGCGCAGGCGCACCGCAGCGACCGCTGCGGCACAAGCCCACAAGGCCGATTGCGATTCCTTGCCGCCGAAGCCGCCGCCCATGCGCCGGCATTCGACCAGCACGTCATGCGAAGCGATATGCAGCACTTCGGCGATGTGGTGTTGCATTTCGCTCGGATGCTGGGTCGAGCAATACACATGCATGCCGCGACCTTCCTTGGGAATCGCGTACGAGATCTGGCCTTCCAGGTAAAACTGTTCCTGGCCGCCGACGTCGAACTGGCCTTTGAGTTTGTGCGGCGCCGTTTTGAAGGCCTCGGCCGGATTGCCGCGCGTCAGGTGCATCGGCGGCAGCACGTAGGATTCGGCCGCATGCGCAGCGCGTGGCGTCAGGATGGACGGCAGTTCTTCGTAATCGATCACGGCCTGGCGCGCGGCGCGGCGCGCGTTGTCGTGGCTGTCGGCGATGACCACGAAGATCGGCTGGCCGACGTATTGCACCAGGCCATCGGCCAACACCGGATCGTCCTTGATGATGGCGCCGCATTGGTTTTCGCCGGGGATGTCGTCGGCGGTATAGACCGCCACCACGCCGACTGACGCCTTGACCTTGCTCAGGTCGATCGCGCGCAATCGGGCATGGGCTTTGGCCGACAGGCCGAGCGCAGCGTGCAGCGTGCCTTGCAGCTCAAGGATGTCGTCGGTGTAAGTGGCTTCGCCGGTCACGTGCAGGATGGCGGACTCGTGCGGATGCGGTTTGCCGACCTCGGTCCAGGCCGACAGGGTTTGCGGATTCTTGATAGACATGAATTCTTCAGTTTGCTTGTTCATTGCGTTTCCTTCCTAAGCAATCTGGGTAATCGGAATCGCGCTTTTACCGTGCACGAAGGCGCTCACGGAGGCGGCTTGCAGCGGTGCATCGGCGCGCGTTTCCAGCCAGTAGCGATACAACAGGTTCTGCGCCGTTCTCATACGATACGCCGAAGAGGCGCGCATGTCAGAAAGCGGGGCGTAGTCTTGCGCCAGTGCAAGCATTGCCGCTTTGACATTGGCCTCGTTCCATTCCTTGCCGTTGAGTTCGGCTTCCGCCAGCGTGGCCCGTTTGGGCGTGGCCGCCATGCCGCCGTAGCACATGCGGGCGTTGACCACCTTGCCGGCGTCGAGGCGGAAAGCGAACGACGCGCAGACTGCCGAGATATCCTGGTCGAAACGCTTCGACAATTTGTACACGCGGAAGGCGACTTCCGGGCGTGGCAGCGGCACCCGCACCGCCTGCACAAATTCATTGGGCAGGATGGCCGACTTTTGATACGCGATGTAAAACTCTTCCAGCGGCATGATGCGCTGGCCATCAACACCGTACAGCACGATTTCGGTGCCGAGTGCGATCAGCCACGGCATCGAATCGCCGATCGGCGAGCCGTTGGCGACGTTGCCGCCCAGCGTGCCTGAATTGCGCACCGGCAGCGAGGCGAAGCGTTGCCACAGTTCGGACAATTCCTTGGGATATTGCTCGGTCAGCGCGCCGTAGGCTTTTTCCAGCGTGACGCCGGCGTCGATTTCCAGCCAACCGTCCTTGTTGACGATGTGGCGCAGTTCTTCCACCTGGCCGATATAAATGATGTCGCCCAGGTCGCGCATGTGCTTGGTCACCCACAGGCCGATGTCGGTCGAGCCGGCCAGGATGCGCGCCTTCGGCAAGTCGTGGCGCAATGTCGCCAGTTGCGCCAGCGTGCGTGGCGCGTGGAAAGTCTGGCCGGCGTGCGTGACGCTCAAAGGCTCTTCGCGCTGGATCGCACGCAAAGCGTCGATCACCGGCGCGCGGTCAAAGCTGACCTTCGGCAATTCACCCATGCGGTGTGCGGCGTCGATGATGGGACGATAGCCGGTGCAGCGGCACAGGTTGCCGGACAGGGCATCATCGATCTCGCGCGTGGTCGGCGCGACGGCGTCCTGCTCATGCTTGAGGTACAGGCCCCACAGCGACATCACGAAGCCGGGTGTGCAGAAACCGCATTGCGAACCGTGGCATTCCACCATCGCCTGCTGGGCCGGATGCAGGCAACCATCGCCTTGCTTCAGGTCTTCCACCGTAAACAGCGCCTTGCCGTCCAGCGTTGGCACGAACTGGATGCAGGAATTGACCGTTTTCAGTTCCAGCTCGTTGCCGCGCAACTCACCCACGACCACCGTACAGGCGCCGCAATCGCCTTCCGCGCAACCCTCTTTGGTGCCGGTGCAATGCAAGTCTTCGCGCAGATGCTGCAAAACGGTGCGTGTAGTGGGCAAGCCATCGACTTGATGGGTCGCGCCGCGGAAATAAAAGCGAATCGGTTCAGACATGGTGTGCTTTGCTATAAAAAATTGGCGATGGATTACTGTGATTCAAGATCTGTGCCGGGACCTTTGAGAGAGAAAACTTATTTGCCGCAGTGGATTGTTGCGCGCAATTGTTGAAGCGTTTCTCTCTGAAAAATCCTTGTTGCTCTTACATCAACCGGCGTCGCATCGCTGAGTGTCGGCGCGCCGCCGGTTTCCGTCTGTTACTGCATTACAGGTAAATCAGCTTGAACAGGAAGATCGCTGCGATCACCCAGATCACTTTCGAGACTTCCTTGAAACGGCCGGTCATCAGCTTCAGCGCGGCATAGCTGATGAAGCCCAGCGCCAGGCCGTTGGCGATCGAGTAGGTGAACGGCATGACCAAGGCGGTGATCACGGCAGGCACGCACTCGGTGGTGTCGTTCCAGTCGATGTCGACCAGTTCGCGCAGCATCAGGCAAGCCACGAAGAACAGCGCCGGCGCCGTTGCATAGTCAGGCACCACGCCGGCCAGCGGCGCAATGAACAGGCACAGCAAGAACAGCGCGGCAATCGCGACTGCGGTCAGGCCGGTGCGGCCACCGGCTTGCACGCCTGCCGCACTTTCAATATAGGCAGTGGTGCTTGAAGTGCCAAGCAGGGAACCGGCGACGATGGCGGTGCTGTCGGCCAGCAAGGCCTTGTTGATGCGTTCCATCTTGCCGTCTTTGATCAGGCCGGCGCGTTGCGCCACGCCCATCAGCGTGCCGGTGGCGTCAAACAATTCCACCAGGAAGAACACCAGCACCACGTTGAGCAGGCCCATCGAAATGGCGCCCTTGAGGTCTAGCTGGAACAGCGTGGGCGAGATCGATGGCGGCGCCGAGAACACGCCGTTGAAATGATTGCCGCCGAAGATGAAGCTCAGCACGGTCACGGTCAGGATGCCGATCAGCAGCGCGCCGCGCACCTTCAGCTTGTCCAGCGCCACGATCACCAGGAAGCCGATCACCGCCAGCACCGCCGGGGCGTGGTGCAGGTTGCCCATGGTGACGAAGGTGGCCGGGCTGGCCGCAACGATGCCGGCGTTTTTCAACGACACCAGCGCAAGGAATAAACCCACCCCGGCCGGTATCGCCGTGCGCAGCGAATGCGGGATGCTGTTGATGATCAGTTCACGGATGCGGAACAGGCTCACCAGCAGGAACAGGCAGCCTGAGATGAACACCGCGCCCAGCGCAGCCTGCCAGGGAAAGCCCATGCCCTTGACCACGGCATAGGCGAAATAAGCATTGAGACCCATGCCCGGCGCTAGGCCGATCGGATAGTTGGCGTACAGGCCCATGATCAGCGTACCGATCGCGGCCGCCACACAGGTGGCGACGAACACCGAATCCTTCGGCATGCCCGCATCCCCGAGGATGGATGGGTTGACGAAGATGATATATGCCATCGTCAGGAAGGTCGTGAGACCGGCCAGCAACTCGGTACGGACGGTCGTTCCGTTGTCGCTGAGTTTGAAATAATTGTCCAGAAAAGTCATGAGAATTGTCTCCGTTTACGCAGTACGCGGTTCTTTTTTATACGCCAGAAAACTCGCAGATTTCTCAGGTCCGCAAAAAATGGGCGTTCTGATTTGCATCTTGTTTTGTGCCGCTTCCCATCCCTGATGAGAGGCACGGAAACCGGCTGTGAGCAGGCCCCATGTAATGTCGTTGAAATATTTGGTGAAAAAGTAAGGCATAGGGAATATCAACTATAAGCTTATGGCTATATGGCGATAAAGAAATCAAATAGTGACGATTTGCCATCATCTCAATCAGGGTATTCCTTATCCGAATGTATTGAATCCGTAGTGAATTACTGCGGAGTCCGGCTTCAATCGTGACATTAAACTGCGCCGGCGGGCAGTATTGAAGCCGTCAACCCTTGGTCCAGTAATCCGGCTGCGAATACACCTCCTTCAGGTAATCGATAAAAAAGCGCGTCTTCGCCGGCAAATGCCGTTGTTGCGGATACACGGCCATGATGTCGTAATGGGGCAGGGCATAGTCGTCGAGCACCGTGATCAGTTCGCCCGAGGCCAGCTGCGCCTGAATTTCCCAGGTTGAACGCCATGCCAGTCCGAGCCCCTCGCTGGCCCAGCGGTGCAGCAACTCGCCGTCGTTGCAATCCAGATTGCCTTGCGCGCGGATGATCACCGGCTTGCCGTTTTGTTGGAAATACCAGCCGCGCTGCTGGCCACCCTGCAGGTTGAAGGCCAGGCAATTGTGATCGGCCAGGTCGTCCAGGGTCTTGGGAATGCCGTTGCGGTGCAGGTATTCCGGCGCCGCGCACACCACGCGCCGGTTGCTGGCCAGCTTGACGGCCACGAAGCTGGGCTCGATCGCGCCGCCGATGCGAATGCCAAGGTCATAGCCTTCGCGCACCAGGTCCACGACGCGATCGGTCAGGTTGAACGAGATCTGCACCTCGGGATGATTGGCCAGGAACGCCGGCGCATGCGGCGCCACATGCAAGCGTCCATACGCCGCGGGCGTTGATACCACCAGATGGCCGGTGGCCTTGTGACGGCCCTCGGCAATACTCTTTTCCGCCACTTCGATATCGCCCAACAGCTTGCGGCAATGGTCGAGGAAAACGCTGCCTTGCTCGGTCAGCGTCAGGTGCCGGGTGGTGCGATGCATCAGCTTGGTGCCCAGGCGTTTTTCGAGCGCGTCGATGCGCCGGCCCAGCATCACCGGCGTGATGTTTTCTTCCAGCGCCGCGGCCGCCAGGCTGCCTTTTTCGACCACAGAGACGAAAGCTTCGATCTGTTTTAGTTTGTCCATAAAACCTCCTTATTCGATACTTTTCCTATGTTTCCATATTTTTAGTACGGAATAAACAGATATTTACTCTTCTTATCAAACAATATTGTTGGCTATAGGATGCATCAACGATTGAGAAGCGTGGTCGATGGCGACAGTAACTTGCTTCCTCAACGCACTGACAACCTAGGAGGCAACATGGCAAAGATGAAGGCAGTAGACGCAGCGGTATATGTGCTGGAGAAAGAGGGCTGCCTGCAAGCCTTCGGCGTGCCCGGCGCGGCGATCAATCCATTTTACTCGGCGCTCAAGCGCCACGGCGGCATCCAGCATGTGCTGGCGCGCCACGTTGAAGGCGCTTCGCATATGGCCGAAGGCTACACCCGCGCCAAGGCTGGCAATATCGGCCTGTGCATCGGCACTTCCGGTCCGGCCGGCACCGACATGATCACCGGTCTGTATTCCGCACAAGCCGACTCGATTCCTATCTTGTGCATCACCGGCCAGGCGCCGCGTGCCCGTTTGTATAAAGAGGACTTCCAGGCTGTCGACATTGAGTCGATCGCCAAGCCGGTCACCAAGTGGGCCGTCACCGTGCGCGAACCGGCGCTGGTGCCGCGCGTATTCCAGCAAGCTTTCCACTTGATGCGTTCGGGCCGTCCAGGTCCGGTGCTGATCGACTTGCCGTTCGACGTGCAAATGGCCGAGATCGAATTCGATCCCGACACGTACGAACCGCTGCCGGTTTATCGTCCGTCCGCCACCCGCGGCCAGATCGAAAAAGCGCTATCCATGCTCAATGAAGCCGAACGTCCGCTGCTGACCATCGGCGGCGGCGTGGTCAATGCCGACGCCGCCGCGCTGGCGGTCGAGTTCGCCGAACTCACCGGCGTGCCGGTCATCCCGACCCTGATGGCCTGGGGCGCGATTCCCGACGATCACCCGCAAATGGCAGGTATGGTCGGTTTGCAGACCAGCCATCGTTACGGCAATGCCACCATGCTGGCGTCCGACTTCGTGCTCGGCATCGGTAACCGTTGGGCCAATCGCCACACCGGTTCGGTGGAAGTGTTCACCAAGGACCGCAAGTTCGTCCACGTCGACATTGAGCCGACCCAGATCGGCCGCGTGTTCGGTCCCGATTACGGCATCGTCTCCGACGCCAAGGCGGCCCTGAAACTATTCATCGAAGTCGCCAAGGAATTGAAGGCGGCAGGCAAGTTGCCCAACCGTTCGGCCTGGTTGGCCGAATGCCAGGAGCGCAAGCGCACCCTGCATCGCCGCACGCATTTCGACGAAGTGCCGATCAAGCCGCAACGCGTGTACGAAGAGATGAACCGCGCCTTCGACCGCGACACGTGCTACGTCAGCACCATCGGCTTGTCGCAAATCGCCGCTGCGCAATTCCTGCACGTCTACAAGGATAGGCATTGGATCAATTGCGGCCAGGCCGGCCCGCTGGGCTGGACCATTTCCGCTGCGCTGGGCGTTTGCGCCGCCGATCCGCAACGCAAGGTGGTGGCGATCTCGGGCGACTACGACTTCCAGTTCATGATCGAAGAGCTGGCCGTCGGCGCGCAATTCAATCTGCCGTACCTGCACGTGGTGGTGAACAACTCCTACCTCGGCCTGATTCGCCAGGCGCAACGCGGCTTCGAGATGGATTACTGCGTGCAGCTGGCATTTGAAAACATCAACGCGCCGGAACTCAACGGCTACGGCGTCGACCACGTTGCGGTGGTGGAAGGCCTCGGTTGCAAGGCCATCCGCGTCACCAATCCGAACGAAATCCAGGACGCCTTTGCCCAGGCGCAGCGCTGGATGAAGGAATTCCGCGTGCCGGTGGTGGTGGAAATCATCCTGGAGCGTGTCACGAATATCGCGATGGGTACCGAGATCAACGCCATCAACGAGTTCGAAGAACTGGCCACCAAGCGCGAACATGCGCCGACGGCGATCAGCTTGCTGGACTGATCAGGAAGATCAAGAGGAGACAACGACGGCGGACAACGACATCAGCTTGCCGGCACATGCGCCCATGTGCCGAGCGGGCGACCGCCATCGTGCATTGCGGTACGCCACCGGGTCCCGGTATTTGCCGGGACCGCGGTGGTGGTTTTAACGCCGGCCTGAACCGGCAGCACCACGACCACCAAGGACACACACATGACCAAACTCGCCGCCAACCTGACCATGCTCTTCACCGAGCTGCCTTTCCTGGAGCGTTTCCGCGCTGCTGCGCAAGCCAACTTCAAGGCCGTGGAATTCCTGTTCCCGTATGCCTTCGAGCCGGCGCTGGTCGCCGAACAACTGCGCAAGAATGAACTGGAACTGGTCTTGCACAATCTGCCCGCAGGCAACTGGGAAGCCGGCGAGCGCGGCATCGCCTGTCATCCGGATCGCGTCAAAGAATTTCGCCAGGGCGTCGACGAAGCGATTCGCTACGCCAAGATCCTCTGCGTCAAGCAACTGAACTGCCTGGTCGGCATCCAGCCGCAAGGCGTGAGCGTCGCCGCTGCGCGCGAAACGCTGGTAGCCAACCTGAAATTCGCGGCCGACAAGCTGCAAGCCGAAGATATCGCCTTGCTGATCGAGCCGATTAATTACTTCGACATCCCCGGCTTCTTCCTGAACACCACCAAACAGGCGGTCGAGCTGATCATGGCGACCGGCTCCAACAACCTGTTCGTGCAGTACGACATCTATCACATGCAGCGCATGGAAGGCGAACTGGCCAATACCATCAAGGCCAATCTGTCGCTGATCCGCCATGTGCAGCTGGCCGACAACCCGGGCCGTTTTGAGCCCGGCACCGGCGAGATCAACTACCGCTTCCTGTTCAAGTACCTGGACGAGGTCGGCTACCAGGGCTGGATCGGTTGCGAGTACAAGCCGAAAGCCGGCACCGTCGACGGACTGGACTGGCGCGCGGCGCACGGCCTGTGATCAACGGCTGAAGCAAATTCATTTCTTATCTTAGAGGAGACACATCATGGCAAAAGTCGGATTCATCGGATTGGGCATCATGGGCTCGCCCATGGCGGAAAACCTGCAAAAGGGCGGTCACAAGCTCTACCTGCACGATCAAAAAAATTCACCGGCAGCGCTGATTGAAGGCGGTGCCACCGTCTGCACTTCGGGCGCCGAAGTCGCCAAGCGCGCCGACATCATCATCGTGATGGTGCCGGATACGCCGCACGTCGAAGCGGTACTGTTCAGCAAGGGCGGCGTGGCCGAAGGCCTGACGGCGGGCAAGATCGTGGTCGACATGAGCTCGATCTCGCCGATCGCCACCAAGGGCTTCGCACAAAAGATCAACGCACTGGGTTGCGAATACCTGGACGCACCGGTCTCCGGCGGCGAAGTCGGCGCCAAGGCAGCGTCGCTGACCATCATGGTCGGTGGTAACGAGTCGGCGTTCAACGACGTCAAGCCGCTGTTTGAACTGATGGGCAAGAACATCACGCTGGTCGGCGGCAATGGCGACGGTCAGACCACCAAGGTGGCGAACCAGATCATCGTCGCGCTGAACATTCAGGCGGTGGCTGAAGCGCTGTTGTTTGCTTCCAAGGCAGGTGCGGATCCTGCGCGCGTGCGTCAGGCGCTGATGGGCGGGTTTGCTTCGTCGCGCATTCTGGAAGTGCATGGCGAGCGCATGGTCAAGCGTACCTTCAATCCTGGTTTCCGCATTGAGCTGCATCAGAAGGATTTGAATCTGGCTTTGCAAGGGGCGAAGGCTTTGGGGGTCAGCTTGCCTAACACGGCGATGGCACAGGAGTTGATGAATGCTTGTGCGGCGAACGGAATGAGTGGCCTGGATCACTCGGCGTTGTGCCGGGCGATTGAGTTGATGTCGAATCATGAGATTGCCAAGGGCTGATCTGGTCTGCTGTCCCGACTGACTGGTCGTCTATTGAAGCCTGTATGTCTTCGGACGACCAAGCCGGGGGCGGCCCGGCAGCCGCTCACTTTTCTTGCTTCGCCAAGAAAAGTAAGCAAAAGAAGGCGACCGCAAGTTCGCAGCCCCTTCGGGGTCCCCGGCGTCGTCAGGCGCAAATCGGGAGGGGAAACAAACTCGCTACGCTCAGACAAGTTTCCCCTCTTTATCCGATTTGCACCTGCCGCCACCGGCTGCTCGCAAGCGGGAATTCCAGACTGGCTCGCTGCGCATCGCCAGGGGAGGGCGGTGGAGTGGTGGTCAGCGTTCTTCGCAACCTCAGCTGACCTAACAATTGCGACGCCGAAGGCGAGCGACCCCTGGCGATGCGCAGCGAGCCAGTTTGGCCGTTCCGCTTGGAGCCAGCCGGTGATGCGATGCGAAAAATGGAAAAAGAGGGGAAATTTGTCTGAGCGAAGCGAGTTTATTTCCCCTCCCATTTTTTGCTTCGCAGCACCGGGCAGTCCGAAGGACCTGGATCCCGCGGTCGCTTTTCTTTGCTTACTTTCTTTGGCAAGACAAAGAAAGTGAGTAGCTGCCGGGCTACCCCCGGCGAAGGGTTGATCGAAGAATGAACAGCATTCATCAACGCACAACAAGCAAGTCGGAACAAAAGGAAGCAACAACATGCAACTGAACCCCCGCCAATTCCTCCTGGACCTTTACACCTCAGCCGTCTCCGCAGTAAGCGCAGAAAAATCCCTCCCCGCATTCCTGCCCGAGCCACCAAAGCAGGGAAGAACCCTGGTAATAGGCGCAGGCAAAGGCGCCGCAGCCATGGCCAAAACAGTGGAGCAACACTGGCCCGGCAAACTATCCGGATTGGTAGTAACCAGATACGGCCACGGCGCCGACTGCCAGCACATCGAAGTCGTCGAAGCCGCCCACCCCGTCCCCGACGAAGCCGGCCGCCAAGCCGCCGCACGCATGCTGGCCATGGTCAACGGCCTCACCAAAGACGACCTCGTCCTCTGCCTGATCTCCGGCGGTGGCTCAGCGCTACTCGCACTCCCCGCCGAAGGCATCACGCTCGAACAAAAGCAGGCGATCAACAAGGCGCTTCTGAAGAGCGGCGCCAATATCTTCGAAATGAACTGCGTCCGCAAACACCTCTCCGCCATCAAAGGCGGCCGCCTCGCACTAGCCTGTGCACCGGCACGCG
>Ga0209913_1000072_pt1 | contig 125047 bp, 104 predicted proteins | sample PersoiDNA2013203_FD_185805 | JGI IMG/M metagenome (GOLD analysis project Ga0209913, IMG submission 185805) | Permafrost soil microbial communities from the Arctic, to analyse light accelerated degradation of dissolved organic matter (DOM) -... | ecosystem: Environmental > Terrestrial > Soil >...
GAAAGGTGCAGGTGCAATGGTGTTATGGCCTATGTTTTTTGGTATTTTATTGATTGGTGTTCTGGTCAGTACAGCGACGATTTTGAAATTTAAAAAACAATTTGGTTAATGTACCTCAATAAGATACTTCAATAAGGTACTTCGATAAAGTCCACTATCGAGCACCTCCGTGTAACATTTTTCTATGTAATTCTTCTACATCACTTATCTAAATGGGTAGCAACATGGCAGAAAAAAATGCAGTCTTTTCTTTGCAGGGTAAACGCGGTCTGATCGTCGGTCTGGCAAACGAACAGAGCATTGCCTACGGCTGTGCTAATGTCATTCACGCAATGGGAGCGCAATTGATGGTTTCCTGTGTTAATCAGAAGGCGGAACCCTATGTCAAACCCTTGGCAGATCAGCTTAACGTGCCATTGGCGATCTGCAATGTGGAGGAAGAGGGGGCGTTGGCGGCGTTGGTGGCACAGGCCGTAGCCCATTTTGGACAGTTAGATTTTGTTATTCACTCAATTGCCTGGGCACCCTTGGATGATCTGCACGGTCGTGTGATTGATAGTTCTAGTGCTGGCTTTTTACGTTCGATGAATATCTCCTGTCATTCATTCGCACAATTAGCCAAATTGTGCGAACCACATCTTAGCCACGATGCGAGTCTTATTACGATGACTTACCTTGGTGCGGATGAAGCCGTTGCGCATTATGGTGTAATGGGGCCGGTGAAGGCAGCGTTGGAATCGCTGGTACGATATCTTGCGACGGAGTTGGGCGAGAAGGGCATACGGGTACATGCAATTTCGCCGGGTCCGCTACCAACCCGCGCTGCATCAGGCTTGCTTGAGTTTGACTCGTTGATGGAAAAAGCTATCCAACGCTCTCCGCTCAAACGCCTTGTAACGGTGGAGGAAGTCGGCCAGTTAGCCGCCTTTTTAATTAGTAATGCGTCGTCAGGAATGACGGGGCAGACATTGTATGTGGATGGTGGCTACCACATCGTCAATTAATACTTTGCTGACAGAAATTCCTTCTGACCTATCACGGAGAATACACAATGAACGATCCGGTCTACCCAGTCAATCATGATCAGGCAATGATTTCAAATGTAGTCTACGACGACATTACCATCGGCCAGACCGCCACCCAGACCCGCACGCTGACACAGGCAGATATTCAGGCGTTTGCTTCAATTTCAGGCGATGTCAATCCGGCTCATCTCGATAAAGAGTACGCTGAACATACCTTGTTTCATGGTGTTATCGCCCACGGAATGTGGGGTGGGGCATTAATTTCAACGATTTTGGGCACCCGCTTGCCTGGCCCAGGCACGATTTATCTTGAGCAAAATCTCCATTTCTCCAGACCTGTGCGGATCGGTGATACGTTAACGATCTCGGCGACGGTGATTGCTAAAGAGGATGAAAAAAAACGAGTGACGCTAGATTGTGAGATTGTTAATCAACACGGTGTCAAGGTCGTGTACGGCAATGCACTAGTGATTGCTCCAACTGAGCGCGTGACTCGTCCAAGAACGAGCTTACCAACGATGGCGTTGTTTGATTTGGGTGCGAGGCAAAAAGCGCTTGTTGACAGTGTCAGAGAGTTACCTGCAATCCGCTGTGCGGTGGTGCATCCCTGTGATGTCGATTCATTGCAAGGTGCATTAGATGCCGCAAAAGAGGGGCTGATTATTCCGGTATTAGTTGCGCCTAAAGAAAAATTACTCGCTGTCGCCAGCGCTGCTGATCTAGATCTACGCGGTATAGAAATTATTGATGTGGCCCACAGCCATGCTGCAGCAGATAAAGCGGTTGAATTAGCGGCAGCAGGCCAGGTCGAGGCACTGATGAAAGGCAGTCTGCATACAGATGAACTCATGTCGGCCGTTGTCCATTGCGCCGGTCTAAAGACAAAATTCCGTTTATCACATGTGTTTCACCTCGATGTGCCGATGTACCATAAGGTATTGCTGCTGACTGATGCCGCGCTCAATATTACGCCGACCTTGCTGGAAAAAGCAGATATCTTACAAAACGTGATTGGTCTCGCTCACGCGCTCAACATTTCTCACCCCAAAGTTGCCATCTTATCGGCAGTAGAAACGGTAAATCCTAAAATCGTATCCACCATTGATGCAGCCGCGCTATGCAAAATGGTGCAGCGTCAGCAAATCAAAGGCGCAATTGTTGATGGCCCTCTAGCTTTCGACAACGCTATTTCTGCCGAAGCCGCACGTATTAAAGGAATCGATTCGCCGGTCGCCGGTGATGTCGATATTCTGATGGTACCTGATCTTGAGTCTGGCAATATGCTGGCGAAGCAGTTTGAATATCTCGCCGGTTCCGCCACCTGCGGTGTCGTTTTAGGCGCTCGGGTACCGATTGCGCTGACGAGCCGTTCAGATGGGCCCAGCTCTCGTGTGGCTTCTGCCGCGTTGGTGAAGCTGTTAGCACATGAATACAGAAAGAATGCACCATGAAAGAGCGCGCGATTCTTGCGGTGAACGCAGGCTCGTCATCGATAAAATTTGCTTTATATCCAGTGCATCATGCATTAGTTGATGCGGCAGACTTATCAGGTGTCGTGGAGGGGTTAGAACCAGGTGGACATCCCTCCATCTCCATGGATCTCCTCGGTAAAAAACAGGTATTTCCATTAGTTGGAGATGCGACAGATGAAACTGATCGGTTTGCTTTGGCATTGAGCAGTCTGCGTTTGTTACTGGAACAGCATAGTGCCTCAATGAAAGTTATTGCTGTGGCGCACAGGATTGTCCACGGTGGTGATCGCTATGCACAATCGGTGATTATTGATGCGACTGCTTTAACTTATCTACAAAGTCTTAATCCATTAGCGCCTTTGCATCAGCCACATAATCTTGAAGGGGTCGTGGCGTTTCAAAAGGCGTATCCTGATTTGCCACAAATCGCTTGTTTCGATACCGGATTTCATGCCAACTTGCCGCTCAACGAGCGTACCGTGGCTTTGCCGCGGGAATTACGTGAAAGCGGGATTCGTCGTTATGGCTTCCATGGATTATCCTACCGCTATGTCGCTGGGCGTCTCATGCAACGATCGGAACAGGCCAAACGTCGCGTGATCATGGCGCATTTAGGTAATGGCGCCAGCGCTTGCGCCATGTTCAACGGTGAGAGTATTGCAACTACTATGGGATTTTCAGCCTTAGATGGTTTAATGATGGGAACGCGTTGCGGTGCACTTGATCCAGGAATTATCCTGCATTTACTTCAGGCTGGTTGGGATGCCAAACGGATCGAGAAAACGCTGTATAAAGAGTCTGGATTGCTCGGCGTTTCTGGTATTTCGGCAGATATGCGCACATTGCGTCAAAATCAGGAACCGCAAGCGAAGGCTGCAATTGATTTGTTCACATATCGGGTGATCAGAGAGTCTGGTGCTTTAGTTGCCTGTCTCAATGGTGTCGACGCATTGGCGTTTACCGGTGGCATCGGTGAGCATGATGCGCAGTTACGCCAAGATGTCGTCAACGGATTGACTTATCTTGGTTTGAAAATCGACCCTCAGAAAAACATGAGCGCGCGAGGTGACGCGATTGCATCGATCCATGCAGCGGATAGTCAGCAAGAAATCTGGGTGATTCCGACAGATGAAGGACGTATTGCCGCAATGGATGCTGCGGCCTTGTTATCTGTCGCCATCACGCTAAACCGAGATTGACCTGCTCTGACGTATTGGTAGCGCGAACCTGTATTTTGACGGGGCGCGAGACCCTCGTGGTGGTTTCATGCTAAATTTCTGGGGGGCATTGTTTGTAATTCGTAGGCTGACAGGCGATGTTCCCGCTTCGCTATGTGGTTTTCATTTTATTGATGAGTCAGAAATGTCACCGAAAAATGATTGGTTCTCAATGAGAAATTTACTTGGATTCGTATTGACGTTAATCCCGCTTCTTCACCTACAAGGGGTGCTCGCAGCCCCAGCCACGGTAACTACTGTCCGCTCCGGCGCGACGGTGTTTAACCTGATGTGTGCAGAATGTCATGTAACAGGAATCAGCGGTGCCCCGAAAATCAGCGACAAGTCAGCATGGACGCTTCGTTTGAAACAATCCCCAGACACCCTGATTGAGCATGCATTACATGGTTACAAACAAATGCCAGCCAGAGGCTCTTGCAGTAGCTGCAGTGATGCAGAGATCAAAGCGGCAGTGGCGTATATGATCGAGCGGACGAAGTAACTGATAACTGGTCCAATTTTCTATTTTAAGGAGACCAGCGACACCTAAATTGTATCGCTGGTACCGTTCGTCTGTTGATCAGAGTGCTTTTACGGACTTCACAATGCTCTCTTTTGCATCGCCGACCGACGCTTGAACTTTCCCTACATTTTTTTGAATGTTACCCTTCAATTCCAGTTCCTTATCACCAGCGACTTTACCAACAACTTCCTTGACCTTACCTTTGGCTTCTTCAACTCTTCCTTTTACCTGATCCTTGTTAATGCTCATGGCTAACTCCTTCATTATTTAGTTGATGTGGACAACAGCCACATACATTCAATGTAAGCCAAGTCACATCGGACTTCTGTTGGTTAGCATACATTTAGCTGAAGTTATACGTTCCAAAAAAAATTGACATAGGCGTTCGTTGTGCTATCGATCGTTGCTCTTCACGAGGTAATTCGCCATTGTGAGTCGGTGGATGAGCGGGTGAAGCTTCAACTCTCGTCGTAGACTTTCTGTTTGGGAGATAAAAAAGGAAGTCATTGTTGACGTCCCTTTTTATCAGGTGATGTGATCAGTAGGTGTATTTCACTTCTGCATACGCAGTTCGTTGTGAGAATGGATGATAGAGATAATATTTCTCATTGTTGAGATTATCGATCCCTGCAGAGACACTCCATTGACGGTTAACCTGATAGTGAACACGCACATCTGTCACAAAGAAGCTTTCGAAGCCTTGATAGGTGCCAGGATTGATGTCAGTGTTATCAACAGTCGCATACTGACGGCCGGTATAACGTCCCGCTAAGGTATAAGCCCATTTTGTGTCAGGACGATAAGTTGCCACTAGCGTTGCTCGCCAGTCTGGGATATATGGGGTATGTTTGCCAATAGATGTGGCACCGGCAATTGTCGGCACATAAGAGCTGTTGGCCAGAATCAACGCATCAACGAACGTGAGACTGCCCGATAATTGCAAGCCAGAGATAAACGCATTGTCTTTTTCTGCAACGAGTTCGATTCCGCGTTGACGGGTTTTATCGATGTTTTGAGTGAAAGAGACCGGCGTTGCATAGCCAGTAATAGTAGAGGTTTGCGAAATTAACGCGTCTGACACGAGTTCTCCAAACACTGAGACTCGGACACGGCTTTCTTTGGTTTTGCGTTCGAAAGCAAACTCAGTCGACGTAACGTCTTCAGGTTTGAGGTAAGGGTTGGCTTGTGTGTAGGTTGTTCCAGTTTGTACGTTTTGGTACAACTCGCCCACGGTAGGGAAGCGTAATGCGCGGCCGACAGAGCCGGTGATTTGCCAGAGATCATTTGCTTTCCAGGCCAGCGTTGCCTTTGGTGAGAAGCCGTTATGTGCTACGCTTGGTTGATTGACTGGGAAGCCAGTGCCGTTACTCGCAATCGCATAGTTGTAGCCATTTAGCGCCTTCCACTGCTCATAGCGTCCCCCCAGTGTCGCCAATAGCGTTGGGCTAATGTGCCATTCATCTTGTAACCAAAGCGCCTTCGTTTGCGTTTTTCCCAGCGAATTCGTATAGACAGCACCAGTACTGCCATTGAGCCAATCGGTGGTGTTATAGGTCGGGCTGACTAATTTAAATTGATCTGCGTGAATACCAAAACTTAGAATATGTTGACTCTGATTGGCGTCTGGGCGATAGCTCGCTTTCGCGTCGATCGTCGTCCAGCCAGTGCCACTAGCGTCAGTAATACGACCTGCGCCTGTTATCATCGCTGTTGGATAAATGCCAGTGGATGAGCGGGTTAAGTCTGTCGTGTAGCGGACATTGCTGACCACCGCATTCCAATCCCATGCACCATTATTTTTACTATCGAGCGCCAGACTTTGTATCCAGTGTTCTTGCTGTGTGTTGTTGCTGGAAAACTGGCCGGCAATGCTCGATGCGCTGTAACTATAGCCACCGATATTCACGTTGCCATTAGCAGCTCCATAGTAAGGTGTCGCAAGCACACCACTTGTATTGTTGAGATACGTCGTCACTTGTGTATTGGCAGAATTTTGCCAGAAGCCAAGCATGTAGCTTAAGCTCGTTTGTGGAGTCAAGTCATAAGCCAGTTTGACTTTAGCGGTATCCTGAATGGAATGCGTGATATTGCCAGCACTGATTACCTCAATAGCACCGCCAGTACGGTTGAAATCTGAGATCGCACCAGTGATGAAAGGTAAGGCACCTGTTGCTGTTTTGGTTGATTGTGAGATCGTACCAAACGTGATTGGCTGACCGAAACTATCAAGATGGTTTGCGCTGATAAACCAAGAGAACGCACCTTGCCGATTGCCGATTGTGGCATTCAAGTCGCCTGATTTATAACTTTTTCTGGTGTTGTACAGATCAAAATTTTGTTTCGATACATTCACTTTTACCGTCGCTTCAAATTGCTTTGTCATACGGGTATTGAGTTGAATCACTGCGCCGTAGGAATTACCCGCGTAGGCAGCGGAGAAGGGGCCATACATCACGTCGATGCTATCGATTTCTTCAGGCGACACCATAAACCATTGTGGTGAACCGTTGCCGTTATTGTTATTGACTAAGGTCGACAAAAGAACACCATCGGCAAAAATGAGTGTCCTAGCACTTGCATTGACGCCTGTGGTGCGGGAAGTGACTGGTTCATTCGTATCGCCATTGAAGCGCTTACGCACCATAACGCTCGGAAAATATTTCAGCGCATCTTCGATATTCATGACGTTGGTGGTGTCGCTGAGTTCCTTTACAGTGACTGTTTCGATGGTCGCTGGCGTATTCACTGGACCGCTATAGTTTGTGCTGCCAGTAACGACAACAGTATGTGTGTCTGGTTCTGCATTATCGATGTCTTGAGCCATCGTTGTTGATGCAAGACTTGCCATCACTGCGATCACTATGGGACGTAATGCTGTCGTAAATGCTCCGGGTTGATGAGCAGATGTGTTAGCAGAGCTAGGGATGATTTTTTTCATATTTCAAATTAAAGCAAATAATAATGGCGACACTGTCGTTAACTCCTGGTCATAGGCATGAGCAGGAAGGTCTTGTCTAAAAAGTGTGAAGCGGTTCAGTGAGCAGACTGCCGGGCGATCTTTTTCAGGATCAGTCCTTAAGAGGTTTGTCTGATTGAAATCGATATTGGTGGCGCACGGGGTTGAGCAGGTGACCACGCAAACAGAGGAAGGGAGGATTGATAGAATGCAGTCGGATAATGAAAATGCGCTCTGACGAGCGGCGCGACTATCGTTGCCGAAATAGGGAGCGCAAATGAACCGGCATGGGTAAAACAATAGTGGCAATGCGTGAAATGCAGCGGCGTTTTTCCAGGGAAGTCAGTTGTTGGCTGACTCAATGGTGAGAGCCGATTCGCAATCTTGCTGCTACTATTTTTGCTTGTACTGCAGATGGCATCTGCATCCGTAACGGCATCACTGAGTATGACACCCGAAATCGCCGGCGCCAGCTGCAGCATCAGCATGGCCAGAATGGCGATGCTGATGGTTAGTTGGCGTATCAATGCAATGGTGCGCATAGGATGATTGGAGGATGAGTAAGTGACGGTGCTTGCTTTTTTTTAGAACGACACCTTCATACCAGCAGATGCCGCGTATCGTGGTGCTAATTGAACACCCCGCACGTTTTGATACAACGGTACCTGTACGAATGCATACAGCGACACCTTATCTGTCACAGCGGTGATAATGCCGGGACTAACATACGCCAGCGTGCCTCCGGTGCTGTTGGTATCAGCGTTAGCTCCCGTATCATGTTTGACATACTTTGCGTTCAATTGCAGCATCGGTTTGATGTTCTCAAAACCGTTATAGCGTAAGCCGCCATTCAGATTAATGCCGGTGCCGGGTTTGTACTGATCGCTGGAGTTCAGTGCAGTCTGCACGATCGTCTGGGCGAAGTAAGACCAGTTATCGTTCAACATGTCGGCATAAAACACACCCAGAATCAGATCCGTTGAGCCTGTACCAGGTTGTAATCCGCGGTCAATTAGTGCTGAACCTGGGTTCGTCGTATCGGTTGAAGTGCCGGTTAAAGTATGGCTGCCAGTCGGTAATTTGGTGCCAAACAGAACGCCAAATTTGTGTTCTTCATCAAAACCAGCGTAACGACCGATGACCTTGATGTCACCGATGTTGGAAGTGGAAGAGTTATATTGACCGCCATCGGCACCAGCAGTTGAGCCGTCGGAGGCTGTCCCTAAGGTACTGTGATCGCGTTTGATATAGGGCACAACGAGATTGATGCCCCAGTTACCGCCGCTGCTGTAATCGAGTCCCACAGTCACGTAATTATTCTTTGTGAATTTCTCGACTTCTTGTGGTCCTGTGCTGGTTTGCATCTGACTGGCCGCCGTAGGGCCGATGGTGCTTGTACCCGAGCGCAGTTGATTTTGGTTTAAATAGTCGTAGCGTACATCAAGCTTAAATCCTGCCTGACCTGCGGTACTTAAACCATCCCAGTCAGAACTCAAGGTGCAACCACAACTCGCACAAGCGTGTGCAAAAGCTGGGCATAAGAGGGTAATACTGGTAGCCAGTAAGCGGATTTTTTTGATATTCATGGTGAGCTTCATTCAACTTCAATTAGAAATCTGAGCGTCTAGCAATGACTCATGCTCAGTTCGCTCAGATTGTTCAGATTGCCTAGTGTTGATGCATGTGTTCATGGTCATTGACTGGGACGATGTCCATGCTAGGCGCCGGATATTTTAGACTTCCTTTACCTTGACCTTCTTGCGGAATCTCTACCCATTCGAGGCTACCTTTTTCGCATTGTTGCGATACCTTAAAGTACAACTTACCTGGTGTGTCTGGCAGTTTGACCTGAATGGAGAATTCATCGTAATAAGCGTCTGGCAGTGGGCCACCAGTCCAGGTTACTTCGCGTACATCGCTGCTGATCGTTTTGCCATGCGAGGTGTAGGGCGTTGTCAGCGGTGCGATGTTGGTGGTGAGTTGCCAGCCAGCTTTTGGCATTGGCTTTGTACCCGAGACGCTGACGGGGATACTGATTTTAATGACATTGGTTGCACTGCCGTCGCAACCATGGCCGACTTTAAAAGTTAGTTTTTGATACGCACCTGCGCTTGCGGATGGCTGATCGATGGTGATATGCGCTGCTGCAATCTGCATAGAGAAAATACCTGTGACGATCAAGGCAAGTCGAGTGATCTGAGAAATTGTTTTCATCATAATGTCCGTGAGTAGATTGTTTTGAGTGAAACACAGAGGGGGTAGAGAATTAATGCTGATGCTCTGGCATCGCGGATGGTGTTCCCATTTGTGTCAGCGGTTTTACTGTTGCATTGACCGTCAGGGTTTCGCGCTTTTTGTCTTTGTTCTCAAACACCAGCGTCAACGGAATGACGTCGCCCACTTTTGCCTGGGCGTTTAGACCCATGAGCATGATGTGATAACCACCAGGTTTCAATTCAACTGCCTTGTTCGCCGTTAAATTCAGGCCATCTGCCTCACGCATTCTCATGACGTTGTCGACCATTTCCATCTTGTGCAATTGCGCCATGGAAGCTGCACTTGAGCGAATCTCAACCAAGTGTGTATCTTGCGTTGATGTTAATTGCATAAAAGCGCCGGTCGCCTTTTGTTGCGGTACGGTGGCGCGTACCCATGCGTCACTGATTTTCACTTCTGCTTGTGCGGTAAAGCTTGAAACGGTCAGCAGGCTTGCCAATAAGAGCTGGTTGATGTTGTTCATAGTTGATGTCCTTCATGTGTTTAAGATTGCATTAAAGTACGGAGATCGGCGATGCATTGTTCTGTGGCCAGTTCGTGTTTAAACGCGAGCCGTAGTTCGTTTGTCATGCCATCGACGTAAGTGATGGCCGTGTGACCCATGGCGTGGTCAGATTCGCTGATACGTATTCTTCAGAACGCTTCGGGACGTTATTAAAAGAATGCATCACCAACGATTCAATGGCATTAGCTCTACTGGTGGCTATGCCGTGAAACGACAAACTGCGGGCGTTGTGTGTAGTTACGCTGACAAGTAACGATGTTACTCAGGCAGAGGCAGGTGGTGCACGTGCATGGGAGCTGGCCCATGAAAATAGCGGAGAAGGGGAGTGATAAAACAGAGAAGGATAAGCATCATGCCCACTGAGCACTATGAGTGGCTCAGTATCGGGGACCGGCAGCACTGGGTTGCCAGCTTGATTAACGCAGCATTGGCAATGTTTCAGATGATGCAAGGCAGACTGAATAGGATCTTGCACTGATTGATCTTGTTGCTTGGATAATGAGGTTACCTGACCTGATACTGGGCTTGCCGCTTGTGTTGAACAAATTTCAGCAAAACCCAGAGCGCTAGCAGAACCAGATTTAGCGTCCATCATCGTGAGCGCGTGAGAAACGGAAGGCGCAAGAGCATTGACCAGTATCGCAAAACATGCGATCCAGATATGCCATTGGCGAACGTTTAAAAAGTTTCTCATCCGGTTATTATAACGAAGACTCGTCATAAAGACTTGGATCTGTATCAATTTAAGTGCTGTTGATACAAGTTTGCGTAAGAGAAATAAGTCAACGAACAGGGGCTGACAGGGGCCGACTAGGTAGCTTTGATTTGTTCAGTTGCCTGCAATAGGCATTTTGATAACTTGTCGAAATGCAACAGCGCTGCTTGCGTTAATTCAATTTGTTTGCGTCTCGTGTCTTCTGTATCCGTGAGCATAATCCATCCTTTTTCACGCATGGACTTGAGCCGACTATGCAGCATCGCTGGCGACCCTAGCTCACTTTTTGCCATCATGTCACGGACAGACAGACGTTCCTCTGTTTGTCGGGTTCTGGCGACAAGTTCCAGAATTTTTTCTTCCAAGGGGTCAAGTGACGGTAGGGACGGCAAGCCTCTCAGGGTTTCTGCGAGTTGCAGAAACCGCAGATAGATATCAGCAGGTCTTGAAGTCTTTTTCATGTTGGATCAGGGCAACCGAAATTGAATGAATTGCGCCTATTATAACGCTCTACCACCTAACACAGAATACTGTACGTCGTTCACATCATACACCTGCTCAATGTCCCAATTTCGTCTTAATGTCGCCATGGTGGCGGCAACTATTGTTTTATTCCTCATGACGCTTTCCCTGAATGAAATGATCTTTACACGCCTTGAATTTGCGCGGGGTATTAACTGGATTTATCTACCTGCTGGGGTGAGATTGCTAAGTACGCTACTCTTTGGCGGTGCTGGCGCGGTCGGTCTATTGATTGTGTCTTGGCTGGTCTGTTTTTTTTATTTTTTCCCCGATGACTATGTGCGGTCGTTCATGGGGGGAATTCTCGCTGCCGCCGCACCTTATCTCGTTTATCGTCTCGCTGAATATTTTTTTGGTTTGCATGCCTCCTTAGCAAATTTGACGCCAAAGCGCCTATTGATCTGTATCCTGGGTTATGGATTTGCAAGCCCGTTCTTTCATCACATCTGGTTTTTTGTGCACGGGGACACGCAGGATTTCTTTTCTGACTTCTTTGTCATGTTTGTCGGCGATTTGTTCGGTAGTCTGATCGTTGTGTATGCGATTAAAGGACTATTGTCCGTGCACAGAACCCATTTTGCGAGGTAGTCCTAGTCCAATTCTAGAGGCTTGTTTATCTTCGGTATGATTGACATCAAGCGCACATCAAATTTTAAATTTAACGCTATGAAATAAATAACGATATGGTTATCATAGCAATCAATGCATTGTTAAATTTTTAAAATTCAACTTGATGATGAGCGTCGTGGCATGAAAAGAAACTCTGTTAATCTGACCTGGATTGTCGTATCTGGAGCGATATTACTTCTTTGCGCTCAGCACTTCGGTAGTCAATATCATTATTTCGGTTTCGGAAAAGCCATGCCTGATGCGTATGAAGCTATTCTTACCTGCGGTGGTGATTTGTCTGGTTCATACCCAGCGGCGAGTCGTATTACGTCTTGTTTTTCTGGCGGGGGTATTAACTCGGATACCGTTTTTGAGATTAAGAACGGCGATGAGTATGGCTTGTATGCGGCAGTGAATGTTGAACAGCTTGGGAAAAGAGGTGTGGATGGATATAGTCTGCACATTCCCTTAAAGAGGGATTTTTCTATCCGCGCACAAAATGCCAGTTCTGACCTTATTCTCAACGTCAAGGTCGTAGACTTAATGGGACAGGTGAAATTTCAGCAGAGTGCTGCTAAATATGGTTTGATTCAAATTCAACATTAATTGATTAATTGATTGATGGGGCGCGCCTTATTTTTTTCTCACCCCAGAGCATTATCTATAACACCGCGTGCATCTTATGGCTACGCATCATCGCCGCCAGCATCTGATTTTTTAATGTCTTGATCAATGCCGCTTCGTCATCTGGTACACCTTCCTCCGCAACAATGGCGCGGTCAGCATAAATAAATCCCAGCGGTTTTTTCAGTATTGTCAAAGGCAAAATCATCAAGCTGCCTGTATCCGGTAATAGCGCTTGATGCCACCCTGGGAGAAGGTTGCGGATCTTGGGGGGCCATTGCATCAGAGATCATGACATCAACGTTATTATTCATCGCTAAGTGAAATAAATCTGCTTCATATTTACCCGCAAAATGAAACCCTCTTTGGAGCGTCAGATAGTCTTCGCCGACAGAAGTGCGCGACAGGTAGTCTCCTGTTGTTAGATCGCGTAAACAAATCGTGGCAAAGCGAAAGCCCATGCTGGTATAGAGCGTTTCGAGAATGAGTATCGTCAGGTCACTGATGCGCACCTCCTCTGCTGCTAGCATTTGGGTTACATCCTGTACGCCTGCCAGAAGTAGCTTATGCGCATTAAAGGGCTTGCCGCTCAGATGCTTTGCAGGGGTAAATGCTGCTGCGAGCGCTCCGGTTGTCGTCATAAATTCGCTGGCGATGTCTACATTATGACTGGTCTCATCCGACTGGGAATAATCGTTGGAAAGGGTGATATTCATCGTTTTCGCCAATTGTCTTGTTTCAGCTTCTACTTTTAGCAGCATGGCATCCAGCGCTTTTTGATCAATATCGAGTACTTTGCGATATTTTTTCAGAATCTTGTGATGGTCATTCAACGTGTCGATGCGTTACTGATGCTGAATGGTTGTTTACCTTGCAGCCTTACCAGGTACCGCTCTTACTAGACACGGCGGTGTAGAAAGCTTAATGATATAAAAATTATAGCGATGAGTTTTTGAAAACGCAACCAAAAATAAATATTGGTGCAATTGAGGAAAAAAAGGGGGGGGATGGTCAGGCTAACTGGGTTTTTACTTTAGTCAGCCTGACGCTGAGAATGCAATACTGATTACATCAAAATAATGTCGTATTGTTCCTGATGGAAGACGTTCTCAACTTGTAGTGAAATTGGCTTGCCGATGAAGTCGCCGAGCATCGTGAGGTGCTGTGATTCTTCTTCTAGGAACATATCAACCACGATCTGTGATGCCATGATACGGAATTCACGCGGGTTAAACTGTTTTGCTTCGCGCAGTAGTTCCCGCAGAATTTCATAGCAAATAGTGCGCGCTGTTTTTACCTGGCCTTTACCTGAACAGGCAGGGCAGGTTTCGCACAGAATATGAGCGAGTGATTCGCGGGTACGTTTGCGTGTGACTTCAACTAAACCCAAAGCTGAAAAGCCAGACACTGAGAGTTTAGTGCGGTCGCGTGACAAGGCTTTATTTAATTCTGCTAAGACAGCGGCCTGATGCTCTTCGTTCTCCATATCGATGAGATCGAGAATGATGATGCCACCCAGATTGCGCAGGCGGAGCTGACGGGCAATAGCGTGTGCAGCCTCCAGATTGGTTTTAAAGATCGTATCGTCAAAGTTACGTCCGGCGACAAAACTGCCTGTATTGACGTCGATCGTGGTCATTGCTTCGGTCTGATCAATGATCAGATAACCACCGGATTTGAGATCAACCCGTCGGCCTAACGCACGCTCTATCTCTTCTTCGACACCATACAGATCAAAAAGTGGACGCTCACCGGTATAGTGGGATAGCTTAGGAATGACCGACGGCATATAGCGCGTCGCAAATTCTTGCAGCATTAAAAAATTCTCTCTGGAGTCAACCTGGATACTGTCAGTTTCTTCATTGACGAAGTCGCGTAGCACGCGCTGCGCTAGGTTCAAATCCTGATAGAGGAGGCTGGTCGGCGGTTGCGTCTTGGCGAGTTGCGTGATGGTTGACCAAGTACGACGTAAATAATCTACGTCCGCTTTCAGATCTTCGTCAGAAGCATCTTCAGCCATTGTACGTACAATGAAGCCACCTTTTTCATCCGGCTGTTGCAGACTTTGTACCTTGTTACGCAGGGCTTCACGTTCCTGTTCGTTCTCGATTTTTTGAGAAATACCGATGTGTGAATCTTGCGGCAGATAGACCAACATGCGACCAGCGATCGAAATCTGCGTGGATAATCGCGCTCCTTTGGTACCGATGGGATCTTTAATAACCTGCACAGTCACCGCCTGGCCATCGTAAAGTAATTTTTCGATGGGCGTCAGCGGTGTCGCAGAATTACTATCCGGTAGGCGGGCATCCCAGATATCGGCAATGTGCAAGAACGCGGCACGTTCTAAGCCAATATCAATAAACGCTGATTGCATTCCTGGTAGAACCCGGACTACCTTTCCGAGATAAATGTTACCGACCAAGCCGCGGGATAAGGTCCGCTCAATGTGCAATTCTTGTACCGCACCCTGAAAAATTAGGGCTACGCGGGTTTCTTGCGGTGTGATGTTGATGAGGAGGTTTTCGCTCATGAAATTCAGATGTTAAGGGATAAAAATTCCAGACTGACGTAACACTTTGCAAGTCTCAAATAACGGTAATCCCATGATGCCAGAATAACTGCCATTGATGTTGGAAATAAAGCGCGCCGCAACACCTTGAACCCCATATCCACCTGCCTTGTCGTAGGGTTCGGTAGTCTGACAATAGGCCAAAATTTGCGCTTCTGTCAGCGGCGCAAAACTGACCTCTGAGGTATGAGTGACTGTGTCAAGACCGTGCATATGCTGAACCGCGATGCTTGTCAGCACGTGATGGGTGTTCCCTGCAAGCTGCGTTAACATCGCTACGGCTTCTTCTTGATTTGTTGGTTTTCCGAGTATTTTTTGATTAATTACCACAGTGGTATCGGACGCCAGAATGGGTCTTGGTTGGAGCTTTCGCAACTGCATCACTTTCCAGGCCATGGCTGCTTTTTCCTGTGTGACACGGCTGACATAGTCATATGGAAGTTCACCTGGCAACACAACCTCGGTTACATCTGGGCCGCGAGGTGGTGCATCGCGTAGCAACAACAGATCGTATTCGATACCAATCTGATTTAACAGTTCGCGGCGTCGTGGACTTTTTGAAGCGAGATAGATTTTATTTTCGTGCAGCATACTGGTCTGTCATGAAGAGATTAAACACGATGATACGGATGGTTCTGGGTGATTGTCCAGGCGCGATAAAGTTGTTCTGCGAGGATAACTCTCACCATGCCGTGTGGCAGAGTCAGACTAGAGATCCGGATCAGGCCATCGGCATTGGCTTTGAATCCAGCATCGAGCCCATCGGCACCGCCGATGACAAACACGACATCACGACCATCTTGTTGCCAGTTGCTGAGGTTTTGGGACAGCGCAACGCTAGTCCAGTCTTTGCCTCGTTCATCTAAGGCGATGACGCGGGCATTTTTGGGGATAACAGCCTCAATCTTAGCGCGTTCTAACGCCATGACCGTTTCTGCTGTTTTGCTGCCAGAACGCTCGATGGGTTTTATTTCTTTGAGATGAATACGTATTTCTGGAGGCATGCGTTTTGCATATTCCTGAAACGCAGTTTCAATCCATTCAGGCATCTTGTGCCCGACAGCGGCGATGATGAGTTGCATGTTATTGCTTTTGATGAAAACGTAAAAAGGGAATCTGTCATTGAGGCTAGCACAAGTGATATAACAGCACTCAAGCAAATGGCTGCACGAGGCAGCCATTGTTTGCTTCTGAATAAGTGTTTATTCAGCTGTTTTTTTACGCGCCGGACGTTTGGCTGCTGCTTGTTTGGCTGAGGCGACTGCTGTTTTGGTCGCTGCGACTTTAATCCGGCCACCGGTTGGGATTTTTGCAGGTTTTACTGCACTGCCGTCAGCTGCCTTACGGGCTGCTGGCTTACGTGCTGGTTTTGCTTCGCCGTCAGCCGCTTTTGTTGCACGTGGCTTACGGGCTGGTTTCTTCTCATCATCGAGGGTTGTTTGAATCGCCATCATGTCGTGCGTAACTTCCAGCGGCGCTGCTTTACCAGTTGTTTTACGCGGAGCACGTTTTGGCTTGTCTGCATCGTCAGATTCAGCAGTCACACGTTTTACTGTACGTTTTTCTGCGCCGAGTTTGACAGGTTTATCGCCCCATAACTCTTCCAGACGGTAATAAGCGCGGATCGCTGGTTGCATAATATGAACTACCATGTCGCCTAAATCGACCAATACCCATTCACCAGTCGTTTCACCTTCAACGCTGATGACTGCGCCGCCATTTTCTTTCACTTTGTCGCGTACGGATGCTGCTAACGCTTTGGTCTGGCGATTGGATGTGCCGGATGCCACTAATACGCGGTCAAATAAGCTCGTCAGATGGGTTGTGTCGAATAACTGTATATCCTGTCCTTTGACGTCTTCTAATGCATCAACGACTAAGGCTTGTAATTTTTTAATATCCATTTTTTTAATAAATTGAATGTTGTTGTATGTAGTCTAGCACCTTGTGGGGGACTAGCAATCTCATTGTCGGGTTATGCTGTTTTAATTCGGTGCGCAGTTGGGTTGCGGACACATCGACTGCCAAATCAGTTTCTATCGTCGTTCTGCCAAATGGCTGACGGCGCATTTCTTCTGCATTGCTCAGTCGTTCATGCCATTCTTTGGCAACTTCCCGTGACGCTATGTTCAAACTATATCCGGGACGTGCCGCAACACATAAATTGGCAACCTCGAATAAATCACGCCATTGATACCACGTATGCAAATTTAGCAGCTGGTCTGCACCCATCGCAAAAATCAGCGATGTGTCTGGGCCAAGTGCTGCACGTAACTGCCTGAGCGTATCGACGGTGTAACTGCTCTGCTGTTGTTCTGCGCGCTGGATTTCTTGCTCATCGATGATGATTGGGCAGTCGGTCCAGTCCTCAAAAGCCAGTTTTAGCATACTGACTCTTTGCTCTGATGTAGCCGTCAGAGCTGATTTTTGCCAAGGTTGCCCAGCGGGAATGAGTCGCAATTCATCCGGCTCAAGCAGGCGAGTAAGGCATCTCGCTAAGGCGACATGGCCGACGTGGACGGGATCGAAACTACCCCCCAGCACCAGTACACATCGCGTTTCTTTTATTGTTAAACCCATTCCCTGTGCGCCAGAAATTCGGTGGACAGTCTGGCTTCCGGACTATCTGCCTCCGGCGTCCAGTTATAGCGCCACTTTACAATCGGCGGCATCGACATCAGGATGGACTCGGTCCGACCGCCTGATTGCAAGCCAAAATGGGTACCACGATCAAACACTAGGTTAAACTCCACATAACGACCACGCCTGTAAGCTTGGAAGTCACGCTCTTGTTCACCATAGACCAGAGTGTGACGCTTTTCAAGAATTGGACGGTATGCAGGAATAAATGCATCGCCAACTGCTCTCGTCATCGCAAAACTGCTGGTGAAATCAAGTTCGTTAAAATCATCATAAAAAATACCGCCAACGCCGCGTGCTTCTTTACGGTGTTTCAGGTAAAAATACTCATCGCACCATTTTTTAAAGCGCGGATGTAAGTCTGCACCAAATTGTGAAACGGCATCTTTACATGTTTGATGAAAATGCTGCGCATCTTCTTCAAACCCATAATAGGGTGTCAGATCCATGCCGCCACCAAACCACCACACAGGATCCTGACCTTCTGCATGGGTGATGAAGAAACGGACATTCATGTGTACCGTTGGTGCATACGGATTGCGCGGATGTAATACCAGCGACACGCCCATGGCTTCCCATTTGCGGCCTGCCAGCTCAGGGCGGCTGGCGGCAGCAGAAGGGGGTAAATTATTTCCCATGACGTGTGAGAAGTTAACCCCACCGCGTTCAAACACCTGGCCTTCTTCAATGACTCTGGAAATACCGCCGCCACCTTCAGGGCGCTCCCAGCTATCCGTCAGAAATTGCTTGCCGTCGACTTCCTCTAATGCTGCAACGATATTTTTTTGCAACGATAAAAAGTAATTCTTAACAGCTTGAGTATCCGTCATTCTATTGCCTTCTTAAAAAGCAAGACGGGCTGGACAGTGTCCAGCCCTAATTTCCGTGCAAGTCGTGATTTTACAGGACTTGAGCCCGTCAGCTCAGCTATCTTTGAGCCTGATCTTTGCTTGGTAATAAATTTAGTGTTTTTTGTTCAGCGCACGCCAGCCGATATCATGGCGGTATTGTGCTCCATCGAAGTGAATTTTCTCCACGACATCATAAGCATGTTTCTGTGCCAGCTTGACTGTATCGCCGAGCCCGACGACGCATAGCACACGGCCGCCGTTGCTCAGCAAGGTTTTCTCATGCTGGATAGTACCAGCATGGAAAGTCACACTGTCTGCAGTTTCTGCCGGAATGCCCGTAATTTTATCGCCTTTGCGCGGTGTATCCGGATAACCAGCGGCTGCCATCACCACACCCATTGCTGTACGGCGATCCCATTCCAGTTCGACAGCGTCGAGCGTGCCGTTGACCGCGTGTTCCATTACGTTGAGCAAATCTGTTTTGAGACGCGCCATGATTGGTTGTGTCTCTGGATCGCCCATACGGCAATTGAACTCCAATGTTTTTGGATTGCCGTGGTCATCAATCATCAGACCAGCATACAGGAAGCCTGTGAAGACGATACCGTCTTTCGCCATTCCTTGGACGGTTGGGTCGATAATTTCGCGCATCACCCGTGCATGCAACTGCGGTGTGACAATCGGTGCCGGTGAATAAGCACCCATGCCGCCGGTATTTGGTCCTTCGTCATTGTCTAAGAGACGTTTGTGATCCTGGCTGGTCGCTAACGGTAAAATATTTTTGCCGTCGACCATCACAATAAAGCTGGCTTCTTCACCAACTAAAAATTCTTCAATAACAACGCGCGCGCCAGCATCACCCAGTTTGTTATCAGACAACATCATATCAACTGCATCGTGCGCTTCTGCCAATGTCATTGCAACAACTACGCCTTTACCGGCTGCCAGGCCGTCTGCTTTGATGACGATCGGTGCACCTTTAGCTGCGATATAGTCGTGCGCCGCTTGCAGATCTGAAAAAGTTTGGTATTCCGCAGTCGGAATTGCATGTTTTTTCATGAAAGCTTTGGCAAAATCCTTGGAGCTTTCGAGCTGTGCTGCTTCTTTTGTTGGTCCGAAAATTTTCAGGCCGCGATCACGGAAAATATTCACGATACCAGCCGCCAGCGGCACTTCCGGTCCGACGACAGTCAAGCCTATATGTTCTTGCTCAACAAAGTCAGCCAGCGCAGATGGATCTGTGATGTTGATGTTTTTCAGACGGACATCACTCGCGGTTCCACCGTTACCTGGTGCGACAAAAATCGTCTGTACGCGTTCCGATTGAGCGAGTTTCCAGGCGAGTGCATGTTCACGGCCACCCGAGCCGACAACGAGAATTTTCATATTATTCTTCAACGATGGCGTTTGTATAGATTTCCTGGACGTCGTCCAGATTTTCAAGAGCATCCAGCAATTTTTGCATTTTGATCGCGTCCTCACCAGTAAAAACAGTCTCAACGTCTGGCTTCATGAGGACTTCCGCAACTTCTGGTTTAAATCCAGCAGCTTCTAATGCAGAACGGATATCAGACAGGCTGAATGGTGCGCATAATACTTCAATACCGCCTTCATCATCCGTGATGACGTCATCAGCACCTGCTTCTAACGCAGCTTCCATCAAGGCATCTTCATTCGTACCTGGTGCAAACAACATTTGGCCGCAATGTTTAAACATAAAGGCAACGGAGCCTTCAGTGCCCATATTGCCACCGTATTTATTGAAAGCATGGCGAACTTCTGCCACCGTACGAACGCGGTTGTCAGTCATGCAGTCAACGATTAATGCGGCACCACCGATGCCATAACCTTCATAGCGGACTTCTTCATAGTCGGCGCCTTCTAATGTGCCAGCGCCGCGCTGAATAGCGCGGGTCACGTTTTCTTTTGGCATATTGGCATCAGCCGCTTTATCCACAGCGAGACGCAAGCGCGGATTGGAGTCAACGTCTTCACCACCCATACGGGCAGCAACGGTAATTTCTTTAATCAGACGGGTCCAGATTTTGCCGCGTTTTGCATCAGTCGCCGCTTTTTTATGCTTAATATTGGCCCATTTACTATGTCCTGCCATGATCGCTCTTTCCTGAATCGGCAATAACACACCCGTTTGAGTGGCAGTTTTGCCTGGCTTAGTTTGATATTGAAGAGCGGCATTTTACCATATTGCTACAGCAGAAATTCTTGAAATCGATTGCATTCGCGAATGGAGCGTGGGTCGGAGCCGAAAAACCGAAACCAATTAGCCCATGCGTTCAACGGCGATGGATGTCGCGAATGATCGTTTTGATATCGCTAACCAGGACAAGCGCTTATGGTTGTTCGATCGTCGGAGTTGATTTTCCTGGCACTTTTGCTTGCGATAAACGACGAAATATCTGCTGCAATTCATTGTTCTGGTTCGTTGCCTCGCGATGATCGTGGCTTACAGGTACGGATAGGACCGCTTTGGTGACCAGTTTTGGAAGTATCAGTTTTTCTTCTGAAAAAAGTTCTCTTGGTGTGAAGCATTGCATGGGATAGGGCTTTTTGTAAAAAGAAGTTTAGATTGTAAGTAAATATTTGTTGATTAATCGTTAAGTAAAGTCACATTCTCATGTTATTAGGACAAAAAATGTAAGTGATTGTTATATTTTTTCTATCAGGAAATATACTGAGAAGATTCTTTCCCGTTGTGAGCGTTTTTTCTGCGAGAAAAGTTGCGTCACGATGTGTACGCAAAGAAATCAGAAACTTGTATATAGCTTTACAATGCCAACTATGAACTCATCAATTACCTCACCGTCTCGTCGCCGGCACTATTTAGGCGGTTTAATGATCGCTTTGACCGGTGCCATTTTATTTTCAACTAAAGCGATCGTCGCTAAGTTGATTTATCGCTATCACGTCGATGCGGTGACGCTGATTACGTTTCGCATGGCATTTTCGTTTCCGCTTTTTGCAGGAATCGCTTTATGGCAAATGAAAACTTCAGCACCATTATCCGCAGCTGATCGCTGGCGTCTGGTTGGTTTGGGGCTAGTTGGTTACTATTTGTCTTCTTTTCTGGATTTTTTGGGTCTGCAGTACATCACCGCAGGACTGGAGCGGCTGATTTTATTTTTGACGCCCTCGTTTGTGTTATTGATGTCGGCGACTTTTTTAAAAAGAAGAGTGACGTTGCTTGAGTGGGCTGCACTGATTGTCAGTTATGCCGGCATTATTTTGGTTTTTTTGCATGATTTGAAATTTGGCGGCGATAACGTTTTGTTAGGCTCGACGATGGTATTGGGGGCCGCAGTGTCCTACGCTGTCTATCTGCTCCAGTCAGGTCAACTAGTGACTACTGTGGGATCGATGCGTCTAGTGTCGTATGCCATGTGCGTATCGAGTGTCGCTTGCATCGGACAGTTTTTCGTTTTGCGACCCGTTTCGATGCTGGTTCAGCCAACTGAGGTATATTGGCTGTCTCTAATTAATGCCATATTTTGCACTGTACTGCCTGTATTTATGACGATGATTGCCGTCAAACGCATCGGTGCGGCCACGGCTTCTCAGGCGGGCATGATTGGCCCTGTTTCAACCTTATTTTTAGGTGCTTTTTTTCTTGCTGAGCCAATTACTACGTGGCAACTGGGTGGTACGGCTTTAGTAATGGGTGGTATGTACTTATTGTCAAAAAAGAAAATTTAGGAGAACGCAATGGTTAAAGCAGTCAGGATGCATCAAGTTGGTGGCCCCGAAGTCATGGTGTACGAGGAGGTAGCACTGGGCAAACTAGGTCCGGGTGACGTGTTGGTCCGACATAAAGCTTGCGGGCTGAATTACATTGACGTTTATTTTCGGACCGGATTGTATCCCCAAGCTTTACCTGCTGGTTTAGGGATGGAAGGTGCGGGTATTGTTGAGGCTGTGGGGGAGGGTGTTACTTATGTTGCCGTCGGTGATCGTGTTGCGTATGCAGGGCGTCCGGTGGGCGCTTACGCAGAAGCCCGCATCATGCCAGCAGATACCTTGGTCCGTTTGCCTGACAGTATTTCTTTTGAGACGGCAGCAGCGATGATGTTGCAAGGGCTGACTGTCCAGTATTTGTTTCATAGAACATTCGCTTTGCAAGGTGGTGAAACAATTTTGTTCCATGCGGCCGCAGGTGGAGTTGGTTTGATTGCCTGCCAGTGGGCACGGGCAATTGGTGTCACCATGATTGGCACGGTTGGTTCCGATGAAAAAGCGGCACTAGCGAAAGCCCATGGTTGTGCCCACGTAATTAATTACAATACAGAAAATTTTGTCGAGCGGGTGAAAGAAATTACCGGAGGGAAAGGCGTGCCAGTTGTGTATGATTCCATTGGTAAAGATACATTTATTAATTCACTGGACTGCCTTTCTCCTTTAGGTATGATGGTGAGTTTCGGCAATGCATCTGGTGCTGTCCCGCCATTTAGTCTCAATGAGTTGGCTTCACGGGGGTCTTTGTTTATTACCCGTCCTAGCCTGATGAGTTATACCGCCAAACGCAGCGATCTTGAAACGATGGCAGCCCATTTGTTTTCAATGGTGGAGAGTGGCAAAGTGAAGATTGATATTCACCAGCGATATCCATTGAGTGAGGTAGCGCAGGCCCATCAGGATTTAGAAGCCCGAAAAACAACAGGTTCCACAATATTAATTCCATAGAGCAAAAATTATGGCTCAAAATAACGGCGAGCTGCAACCTGACACGAATGGAAGCCCCAAATTTGGGCGTTTACTGCTTGTTTTGTTAGTGGCAGTTATATTGATAGTACTGGTCACTTTTTTGAGTGAGGCGTACTATACCTCTTGACTTGATGGGTGCTCCGGTGACCTGAAAAAACATGCTGATGCAAAAGCGATGGCCTAAAATGTTAATGGCATGCTTTTCAGGTGTTCACCTCGTAATTTGAAAATTTAGTCATGGACACCATACCTTTAAATGCTGCTAAGCAAAGTGATTTTTCCAGCTCAAGTCGTTTGCTGCTATTGCAGAGCCTGGTACCGGTAGCGACTCATCTTGTCTCCTCACAGGTCGAGGCGTTCGCGTCTCGTTTGACCCAAGCGCTATTTGTGGTTTCTGAGCAAACTGTTCGACCAGAGGAAGCGGCAAGTAGTTTTTTGGCTTATCACCTCCTTAAGCGCAATCAGAGCAGTTTTTACAAAATTCTGACCTCACAAATTAATGCAATTCTGGCCAAAGAAGTCAGCGTCGTTAATACGCGTAAAATAAAATCACCGTCGGAAACGCAAAATATTGCCCTTGTCAGTTTTGAAGAGATGGAAAGCAAGGTGCTGACGACGAATCTCAGCAGCGCATTAGAAGTCCAAAATGCAGAGCAACTGGTGGGACTCAATATTCGCATAGGCCATGTTTTACGACGAACGCCGATCAGCGTTACTCAAAATCCGTTCCGTCCGGAGTTGTTTGTGACGGCCGTGATGCAAGCGTGGCTAGAGTTTGAGGCCAGTAAAGAAACGCAGCATTTGGTCTTAAGTCTCTTGCAGCCTGAGTTATTCCTGCAACTCCATAGCGTCTATCAGGGCTTAAATGATGCGTTAATTGAGCGCGGCATTTTAGTTGACATTGAAAGCGCCAAGAAAGAAGATAAAAAGCGTTTTATTCGCACTCGGCTCCATGATCGCGAGTCGCAAGATCCGTACCTCGAAAATAAATTGCGCCATATTTTTTCACTCTCCCGAGAGGAGGTGAATGCTTCCAGGGAAACGTCGATTAATTCTACTTTCGTTGCCGATAAAGAACGCGATCAAGCGGGAGGGCGTGCCAATCTCGGCGATACACATGGTTGGACAGATGCACCACAAGGTGTGCCTCGCGGATCTGCTGCGCCCGCCGATACGGTAACCATTGATCGAGATTTTTTTAACTACCTGACGAATTTGCAAAGGGTGCATATCTCTGATGCCTTATCGGCCGAACGCTTGCATTTACGTCAGTTATCCCAGAATCCCGCTGCTGGAGAGTTAACGCATATCGACCAAAACACGATCGAATTGCTCGCCAGAATTTTTGATTATGTTTTTAGTGATCCCAGCATTCCGTCTGAAATAAAAAATCTGATCGGCCAGTTACAAATTCCGACGCTCAAAGTCGCTTTGATGGACAAGGATTTCTTTTTCAAAGACAGCCACCCAGCACGCGTGTTAATTGATACCTTGGCAAAATCGAGCGTGTTCTTTAGTGGTGACGCCAGCCACGAGGATCCGTTATTTCAAATGATTGAGGGAATCGTCGAGAAGGTTCAGCAGGATTTCGATCAGCAAATTGACCTCTTTTCTGATGTTGTGGCTGATCTGGAGGCGTTTCTTAAAGAAGAGGAGCAAAGTGCCGAACAGTCGATCGTCGAACCGGTTGCGCTTGCTCTTAAGCAAGAGAAAATGCGACTCGCACGCGAGTTTGCTGAAAACGACGTCGCCATCCGTGTTGAAACTGGCGAAGTGGCTGGATTCCTGGAAGAGTTTTTGTTGAATCAATGGATCAGAATTTTGACCATTGCCCATAACGTCAAAGAAGAAAAACCAAATGCATTAGAAAATGCGTTGCGGACAATGGATGATCTGGTATGGAGTCTGAAACCTAAAAATAGCTCCGAAGAGCGTAAAGAATTAGTCAGTAAATTACCTGCCATGCTGACGTTATTGAACGCTTGGCTCAATGCCATCAAATGGGATGAGCCGGAACGTGTTTTGTTTTTCTCAAAACTGGCTGAGCGCCACGCGGCGATCGCCAGAGCGCCATTAGAGTTGTCGCCACGTCGGCAGCTTGAAATTGCAGTAAATATTGCTCAGAGAGCAAGTGAAAGACGTCTGAACAAGCACGTTCAGGATCAGCATGAACATCTTCCTGACGATTGCTTACAAATGGTCGAAGACATGGAGCGTGGTGTCTGGGTTGACTTTACGACCAGTGCAGGTGTGACTACTCGATTTAAATTGGCATGGGTCAGTCCGAAGCGGACTCGCTATATTTTTACGAATCGTCAGGGCCATGACTCGTTTTCAATTGCGACCGAAGAATTAGTGGCGCAGTTCAGAAGCGGTAGCGCCGTGCAGATATCTGCAGCCTCCGTTGTGGATCGCGCTTTGGTTGAGGCACTGCGCGATCCGCCGGGATAAGAGACTGACTTACTTGCTGTCTTTTTTGAGCGGCAGTTCTACCGTCGTCGTGCTGCCGTTTTTGCCAGGAAACCCTCGTAGTGCACTTTCTAACAAGTAAGGCATTTGTGTTGCAATCTGCGGGTCAGATTGTTCGCTACTCACCTTGATGGTCGCCAGTTTTTTATTGCTGTTAAATTCGCTGATATTGATTTCTAATTGATGCAGATAGTAGCGAACAGCGTTGGCGTCAATTGGTCCGCGGAAATGACGGCCATAATAAGGACCATATCCATAGGGACTATAAAAATAGACACTTCTGAAGTGCATTCCCCAGTAAGGGTCATACATGGCTGGATGCCATGGTCCGATAAATTGCAATTCACTGAGCGTTGTTGCATATTGCATACCGATTTTCAATGCAGGTGTCGCGCCAGGAGTAATTTCTTTGAAACCGTGCAAGCCCAATTCGGCTCTTAATTCTTCTTCATAAAACTTATATTCTGGATCATTTTCTTGTGCTGGTTGTCGTTCTAAAATATAGGATTGATCCTGAGCAACAGATGGCCATTCGTGAAATACGCTGACTTGGCTGCTGAAGGTAGTAGCACAGCCAGTCAACAACATGCTCAACGCCAGCAAGGCAGGGGTTAAATAACGTTTCATTGCAACTCCTTTTTTGTTTTTCGATTGCCAACGATCCATGGGATTGACCAGTTCCTAGTCGGTTTTCCGCGCTTTTTTGGATCTCGGTTAATAGGTCACTTAGTCGATGACAATCTCAATGCATTTCCATACCATGATGATAAGACTAATGCATCCTAGATCTATGTCGATTTGTAACTTTTTGATCTCAATTTGAGACAATAGTTCCTCTATTTTTTACGGAACATTCATTGCCATGTCGCGTACTCATCGGACTTACGTCAGGGCCAGAAATGGAAGGGCTTGGATATGGCGTAAAAAAACTTGTGCACCAGTTGGGTGTCTGGTGGGGATAACAATGGGCAGTTTCAGACAGATTGGTATTTTAAATGACGAATCTTGGGGTGGTTTTATGCTTATCCGGTGTTGACTTGGTAAAATGCTGGTCTGAGCAAGGTTCATGAGACTTTGGTATAGGAGTCGCGAAAGATTGTCCTGCTGGTATTACACCTTACTGCACTGTTTCGCGAACGTCCTGTTACATTTACTTTTAAAAGAGATATTCATCCCATGCGTAACGATATCGCAACGACACCACCGACCATTTTTCGCAAAGATTATGTTGCCCCAGGTTTTTGGGTTGACACTGTAGAAATGGGCTTTGATCTGGATTTGCAGGCAACTCATGTGGCGACACGCATCACCATGCGTCGTAATCACGACAGCACTGAAAAGGACTTGGTGCTGTTTGGGGCGTCACTGAAGCTATTACAATTGCGCATGAACGGCGTCAATCTGAAAAAATCCGCTTACACCATTGATGGTGAAGTGATGCGCATTCCAAATGCACCAGATGAAGTGACGCTGGAAATCGAGACGCTGATTAATCCATTAAAGAATACCTCATTGTCGGGTTTGTACGCCTCGAATGGTAATTTCATCACGCAATGCGAAGCAGAAGGCTTCCGTAAAATCACTTGGTTCCCAGATCGTCCAGATGTGATGGCCAAATACACGGTCATGCTGCGCGCCGACAAGAAAAAATTCCCGATTCTGCTGGGTAACGGCAATCTGATCGAAGAAGGCGATTTAGGTGATGGCCGCCATTTCGCCAAATGGGAAGATCCGTTCAAAAAACCGTCGTATCTGTTTGCATTAGTCGCCGGTAAGTTGGTATGCCAGGAAGAAAACTACACGCTTAAATCTGGCCGTTCCGTATTGCTGCAAGTCTGGGTAGAAGACGGCAATCTGGATAAAACCCAGCACGCCATGGATTCTCTGAAAAATAGTATCCGTTGGGATGAAGAGCGCTTTGGTCTGGAACTCGATCTCGATCGCTTTATGATCGTGGCGACTAGCGATTTCAATATGGGGGCAATGGAAAATAAAGGCCTCAATATTTTCAATACCAAATACGTCTTAGCGAACTCCCGTATCGCCACGGACGTGGATTATGCAGGTATCGAATCCGTTGTTGGTCATGAATATTTTCACAACTGGACCGGCAATCGCGTGACTTGCCGTGATTGGTTCCAATTGTCGTTAAAAGAAGGTTTAACGGTATTCCGCGATCAAGAATTCTCTGCGGATCTGGTCGGCACGACGACTGGCCGTGCGGTGAAACGTATCGAAGACGTACGCGTGTTGCGTCAGGTTCAGTTCTCAGAAGATGCGGGCCCAATGGCGCATCCGGTTCGTCCAGATTCATTTGTAGAAATCAACAATTTCTACACCGTGACCATCTACGAAAAAGGCGCAGAAGTTGTCCGTATGTACTACACCTTACTGGGTCATGATGGCTTCCGTAAAGGGATGGATTTGTACTTCGAACGCCACGATGGACAAGCGGTGGAATGTGACGATTTCCGTGCGGCGATGGCGGACTCCAGTGGTCGCGACCTGACGCTATTTGAGCGTTGGTACAGCCAGTCAGGCACACCGCGCGTTAAAGCGGACACGTCTTACGATGCCCAAACTCAGACCTACACGTTAACTCTGACACAGTCTTGCCCGGCAACCCCAGGGCAAGAAGAGAAGCTGCCATTCCATATTCCCGTTACCATCGGTTTGTTGGATGCTGAAGGTAAAGATATTGCACTGAACTGTGAGGCATACCCAGCACAGGCTGGTGTGACGACACTGATTTTGGAATTGACGGAGGCAACACAGACCTTCACCTTCACGGGTGTCACTGCAAAACCAGTTCCTTCTTTGCTGCGTAACTTCTCGGCGCCTGTGGTGCTTGATATTGCGTATACCGATGAAGAGCTGGGCTTATTGTTGGCCAATGATAGTGATCCGTTTAACCGTTGGGAAGCAGGTCAACGTCTGGCGACCCGTCGTTTGGTGAAACTGACAAAAGCGGTGCAGGCAGGTGAAGCGCTGGAACTCGACAGCATGTTCATTGAAGCCTTGCGCGCGACGCTAGTCAATGAAGAGCTAGATCCTTCTTTCCGCGAACTCGTTCTGACATTGCCTTCAGAAGCCATGATCGCCGAAGAGTTTGAAATTGTTGATCCGCAGGCTATCCATGCTGCACGTCAGTTTGTCCGCACGACATTGACACAACATTTGCGCGCAGAGTTGTTGACGGCGTATGAAGCGAATTTGACCCCAGGTAGCTATTCACCTGATGCAGCGTCGATGGCAAAACGTGCTCTGAAAAATCTGGCATTGTCGTACCTGTGCACTTGGCCAGATGACAGCACCTTTGAACTGGCAAGAACACAGTTTGACGAAGCTGAAAACATGACTGACAGACTTGCAGCATTGGCCGCCTTGACGAATTTCCATGGTAACAAAGTGCAACAAGCTGCAGCAGCGAAATCTCTGAAGACATTCTACAAAGATTTCAAAAATGAAGCGTTAGTGATCGATAAATGGTTCATGCTGCAAGCGACTGCGCACACCACAGATGTCGCGGCGGTACGCGGGTTGATGACGCATAAAGCGTTCACATTGGGTAATCCTAATCGTGCTCGCAGCCTGACGTTCAGTTTCTGTAATGCTAATCCCTCCCGTTTCCATGCGGCAGATGGCAGTGGTTATGCATTGTGGGCGGAATTGGTGATTGAACTCAATAAGATCAACCCACAGGTCGCAGCGCGTTTATCCCGCAGTTTGGATCGCTGGAAGAAATACCCGCAGCATCTGCAAGATCACATGAAGCTGGCGTTGGAAAAAGTTGCTGCGACGAAGAAACTTTCTAAAGATGTTGCGGAAGTAATTGGTAAAGCGCTTGCTGCCTGAGCGCAGGAATAACAACGCAATAGCAACGAAAACAATGTGTCTGCGCGCCGTGTTTGCTGATGTAACAAGGTAAGTTTGTCAGTAAAGCGTCGTGACAGACAATGTGTAATCAATACTTTTAATAAAGGAACCGTATGAAACGTGTCAGTCTGACCCAGTATCTGGTCGAGGAGCAACGCCTGAATAACTCTATCCCTGCAGAGTTACGCCTATTGATCGAAGTGGTGGCGCGTGCTTGTAAAACCATCAGCCACGCGGTGGGTAAAGGTGCGTTGGGTGAAGTGTTAGGCACTGCCGGTAGTGAAAATGTTCAGGGTGAAGTGCAGAAAAAACTCGACATTTTGTCGAACGAAATTTTGCTCGAAGCCAATGAGTGGGGCGGTCACCTGGCGGCGATGGCATCGGAAGAAATGGAAACCATCCATCAGATTCCAAATCGCTATCCAAAAGGCGAATACATGCTGTTGTTCGATCCATTAGATGGTTCTAGCAACATCGACGTCAACGTGTCTATCGGCACTATCTTCTCGGTATTAAAAGCACCAGACGGCATGTCCGCACCAACAGAACAAGACTTTTTGCAACCAGGTAGCAAGCAAGTTGCCGCTGGCTATGCGGTCTATGGTCCACAGACCGTATTGGTGCTGACAACGGGTAATGGCGTGAACTGCTTCACATTGGACCGTGAAATGGGTTCATGGGTACTGACACAGCGCGGTATGCAAATTCCGGAAGATACAAAAGAATTTGCGATCAATTCTTCTAACACCCGTCACTGGTACCCACCAGTCACACGTTACGTTGACGAAATGCTGGCTGGTAAGACTGGCCCACGCGAAAAAGATTTTAATATGCGTTGGATCGCATCGATGGTCGCTGACGTACATCGTATCCTCAACCGTGGTGGTGTATTTATGTACCCAGCCGACAAGCGTGAACCGGATAAGGCAGGTAAGCTGCGCCTGATGTACGAAGCTAATCCAATGTCGTTTATCGTTGAACAGGCTGGTGGTGCTTCAACGAACGGCAAACAACGTACGCTCGACATTCAGCCGACAGCGCTGCATCAGCGCGTTGCTGTTTTCTTGGGATCGAAAAACGAAGTGGAACGCGTCACGCAATACCATCAGGAATAATTTTCTGGATAAAAAAACCGCGATATTCGCGGTTTTTTTTGTGCTACATGTTAGTGGCTTAGGCAATTGACGAACAATGTGGTCACATGTCGCTGCGCGCTTCATCTTTATTCATAAACAATAAGCGACCGTTAAACGCTTTGTCGATGTTGTTCATCGTTTTCTTCATCGCATCGTAGGCATCTGCTGAACACCAGGCTTTGGTTGACGTGGAGCGGAACTGACGCTGCAAGGTATAGGTATTTTGTTGCTTTTTATAAACGCTATCAAAAGAAACGTCACCGTCTTTGATATGGACGTCTTTTGGGACAAACAATACTTTCAACTCAGGTGCTAAACGGATTTCAATCTGGTCTTCAACAGCGAAGGCCGAACATTTGAAATCAGAGTGACGGTTTTTTTCGGTAAAGCGGCGCAGAATCCGCACAGCTGAAATCGGACCCCTGAGACCCGCATTGAAGCCGATAGCGCTCGCTTCTGGCTGCGAAATGAAGTTGCTCACGTTTTCAGCGTAACGATAGCTCAATACTTTTGGGTCATTGGAGGGCAGGGCGATAAGTTCAGCTTTACCATGCATCCCACTACTCTCTAAGGTTTTAAGCGCCCAATCACTTTCTTTGCCAGGTCCTATTGTATCGAGAAAGGTTTTGACAGCGACTGCTGTTAATCCATAGCCAGTGATATCCGTCGTCCGTGTTGCTGCGCCGTTGGCCTCAAGTACAATTGTTGCCTGCCGAAGAATTTTGGTTTCGTCTGCTGAAACAGGTGGCGTCTTCGTTACTTCCTTAAAATTTTTCGTCACCAACACGTCATGGCTGTAATCCATTTCTGGGAGTAATCCAAACGGTGTCTGGTCAGATGTTGAATCCAAAAATAAATGTAATCCAGGCACGTAGTTGATTGCATGGTTAAAATTAAATACCGGAATGGGCAACATGCTATAGGTATCTGTACTGGCATTGATGAGTACCTGAGAAGCGGGAATGCCACTGGCCTCGAGCAGCGCCTCCAATATTGTGGCGTGGTCTTTGCAGTCGCCATAGCGTTTTTCTAAAATCGTTTTGGTATCATTTGGAACAAAACCACCATCGCCAATATAACTGGCAACGTAACGTATATTTTTACGAACCCAGTCATACACTGCTTTTGCTTTATCTGCATCATTGTTTAGCCCTGCCGTTAACTGCTCAGCAAGTGTTTTAATCTCTGGTGTTATGACCGCTTTTTCAGCCGCACCGATTTGATAGCCGTCGGCAATGGCTTTTAAATCTTTGAAACTACTGATCATGACATACGGTGTTTTGTTCCATGTATTGACTACATCTGAGTCACTTATTTTGGTATCAGTACTACGATGTGACCAAGTGATTGTATGAATACCTTGTTCAACCTTATTTTCTTTTTCTTCCATGTCATGACTGGCGACATGCAGCGGCATATTTTCTGGGTAGTGCAACGTGTATGAGGCGTCGTCTCTGATCACATCATAGTTAAAATATTCACTGTGTGAGTCGCCGCCAGGAAGATCCAGTTTGCGTTGCTTTTGTCGGAAATGAACATGAATCGCATCACCAGGCAATAGCTTTGAAAACGTAATCTGATAGAGTTTTCTGTGCGGGTATGAAACGCCACCTAACATCCCGTCTTGTAACTTGATATCAGACGCTGGTACTTTGATTTTTTCGCCATTTGCTCTTATTGTCTCTGCTTTTAAGATCTCTAGTTCCTGTTTATCCTGATCAAAGCTCAGGTATTGTTGTCCTAGGCCGTTTGCCCCTTGCTGATCGACGCCACGCCAAATATATTCCTCGTCCATCACGCTGGTGCTATCGGCGTTGATGGTCAGATCCGTGTGTTGATACAAGGAACGAAAATGTCCTTCACCGGCAGCGTTGACGATAGTTGGAATAGAAAAAATTGCAGCGACACTGAGTGCGATAACATTTTTGTGTTTAAACATTGGCTTTGCTTGGTAGACGGCAGAATGAAAAGTTAGTGATCAACATCTAAAACGATCTGAAAAGAGAGATCGTGAGGACTTTTTTTTCGGATATTTTTGATGCTTTTTTTGAGTATATCGGCCTTTTGTTTTAATATCAATAATGCAATTCTATGTGTCGAAACGTAAAAAAGGCTTGTCATGATCATCCATGCACAAGCCTTTTTTAAGAACGCTGATACCAGTTTGCGTTCTTTGTCTTATTCAGTAATTGCGGTATACAATGCGACCGGATGTCGTACTACGTGAGCAAAGCGCCACCAGTGTTGGCCGCTCTGTGGTTCGGCTATGTCAACGGCTTCTCCCATTTGCGGCGTACTGATTTTTACACCGTGACGTCTGGCTAACTCCACGATACGCTCAAATGGTTCATACCACGCATGTAAAGACAGATCGAATGTGCCGTTGTGAATAGGTAGTAAATATTTGCCACCGAGATCGAGATGCGCCTGCAGCGTTTCTTCGGGCTGCATGTGGACATCCGGCCATAGCTTGTTATAAGCGCCGGTTTCCATGAGTGTTAAATCGAAAGGGCCTAAACGTTCACCTATTTCTTTAAAACCCTTGAAATAACCAGAATCACCGCTGAAAAAAATCCGTAGCTCAGGGGTCAGAATGCTCCATGATGCCCATAAAGTTTGGTTCCTATCATTTAGCTTTCTGCCTGAAAAGTGTTGCGCAGGCGTTGCGACGAATCGAATCTGATGGACTGTTGTTTCTTGCCACCAGTCTAACTGACGCACTTTTTCAGGAGAGATTCCCCACGCAATTAACCGGTCGCCGACACCAGTTGTTGTCAGGAAATGCTCAGTCTTTTCTGCCAATGCTAATACGGCAGTACGGTCAAGATGATCGTAGTGGTCATGTGACAAAATGACCGCCTTGATGGACGGCAATTCGCTGATCGTAATCGGTGGTTGATGAAAACGCTTGGGTCCCATCCATTGGAACGGTGAAGCACGCTCGGAAAACACGGGATCGGTCAGAAAGAATTCACCGTGTAATTTCATTAACAGCGTTGAATGTCCAAGCCGAAACAATGTCGAGTCTGGCGCCGCCAGAAGCTCGTTACGGCTTAATTCAAAAACAGGGATGCTACCCTCAGGTACTGTGTTCTTGGGTTTATTGAATAAAAATACCCAGGCCAGAGATAAGCTTTTCCAAAAGCCTGGCTCGCGCATCTGTTTCTGATTACGGAACTTTGCATCTGTTTTTTCCGTACTGAATTGGGGCGTTGAAGTTGTTGATGCAGTTGTTGATGTGGTTGGCGTTGTATTCAAACTCATTGACTCATCCCTTGGTGTGAAGTTTCGTGCAAAGTATCGTACTAAGCCGCGTTGCAAGCATCAAATTACCGTCGTTCATCGTAGCAAATCTGAGGCATTACTCTCTTGGATATCCTTATACTACAAGTAGATCATTGTCGCCGCTGACGTCTCAGTCATGCGCTTCCGGCTTTGCATGCATCCGTCTACGTTTTGCACCAGATCGCCTGATGTATAAGCGTAGAATATTCATTAATTACACTACACAGTGTAGTTTTAAACTTGGGTAAAGTAAACTACCTAGTGTAAAATCTTTTGTTTATCAATGACTTTTATCTATTGGCTTTAAACTATGAACCAGCCTCAGCGTCAGACTGACCGCAAACGCGAAGCGATTTTGCAAGCCGCGATAGAGGAGTTTCGTCAGCACGGGTTTGAGGCGACCAGTATGGACAAAATTTCAGCAACTGCCGCTGTTTCTAAGCGGACGGTGTATAACCATTTCGCTAGCAAAGAAGAATTATTTAGCGCAATTTTGTTGCAACTCTGGCATGCCGCTGCAACGCAGGAGACCTTGGTTTATAAGACTGACGCTACGTTACAGGATCAACTAGAAGTGCATTTAAGAAAAAAAATGGGTATGCTGTCGGACCATAATTTTCTTGACCTGTCACGGGTGGCAGTAGCTGCTACCATTCATACGCCCGACCGTGCACGGGATATGGTTGAGAAACTGAGTAAAAATGAACTGAGTATCGTCACGTGGATTAAGGCCGCACAAAATGATGGCAAGCTGCGTCTCGCAGATCCACAACTCATGGCAGATATGCTCCAGGGACAATTAAAATCGATGGCGTTCTGGCCGCAAGTCGCGATGGGACAACCCATTCTAAACGCCGCTCAACAAGATATGTTGGTGCAAACGACCGCCAGCATGTTTTTGCACTATTACTCGAAGTGAGCCTCATTTTCTTTTGAGAAACTCCCCACTTCCTATATCGTTATGTATGGGGTGTAACACAACTAGTGCGGCCTCCATCATCAACGTATACGACACTGATTCGCTTGTCTTTTTAATGGTCATTCTCCTTTGATGGAAATTAGACGGCTTACCTCTGTGGTGTTTGATTGCTCCGAAGGGAGAAGCGTTGATCTATTTGATCGTGATTCTATGGCTATTTTTTTAACGATGTTCAAACGTGTATTTGGGGCTCGTGTGTCTTTTCAGGCAATACGAAATACCATGCTTTTTTTTATAGATTGACATCCTAAATTCAAGACGCTTACAATTTCGTTATCTCATTTTATAAGGCATCTGTCATGGACAGTAGTAGTTGTCATTATCAATCGGTTGGATGGGGCAAGCCCGTGACCATTGCACACATTATTGCACTCTCCTGATAGACTTTTCTCTACTCTAGCGTGCGCAATGCAGGCTATGTGACACGACGATTATCTTCGTCAATGTATTTCCCTCATCCTTTCATTTATTGTCGAATTTTTTGTCGATTCATTAGATCGTTGATTTTTCGTGCTCGTCATTTCGTGCACTCGAAATAATCTCGTCTGTTGAACTGGCATCGACGCTGTAAGTTCGTCTTGCGTGTGTTTGCGTTGGTGTTTGCCTGCGCAGGATGACTTCTTTTAGTAAAGGAAAAGGAAATGGAATGGTTCCTTCTCATGCATGGCGCACGTGACACGTTCAACAACAGCTTGGCCGATACGCATTTTGAACGTTGTGTCGATCTGATGACGGTTATTTTTCCCGGAGCTATCCCCGCGGTTGTGTTGATCCAGCGTGTCTATACACGTCAAAAAGAATGAACAGGAGGTTCCAATGACACTTTTTGATTTGGCCACTCTCGTCGTTCAGCAAATGTCTATTTCTCGCCGGAATACCACTGCGCAGAATGTCACAAAGCAAACCGCTTCTTTGTATCACATTCGTACCGTGTGTCGTCGTAATGATGTCAAGCACGTGGAATTACTATTGCGGCGATCGTTGACGATGGATTGTGGGGTGATTGAATCCTTTGATTGTGCATCACAAAATGAAAGTGACATCGCCGTTTTTGACGTTGACGTCCGTCGCGCGGATAACGTCAGACTGAATATGGTGAGGGTAGTTAGCCGACTTGGCATGGAACCAAGTGTTCGCAGCGTATCCTGGAATACCGTCCTAAAAAGCGTCGCTTAGTACGACGACCAAGGATGCTCGAACGACGAGCACTGTTCCGATTAGCACTTAAGTAGGAGTAGAAAAAAAATGCATTTCGCCTATCTCGTTAATGGTCTACCCGAAATTTACCCACAAATTTCGCTCGGGCAGGATGGCAACCATGTTGAAAAAGAGGAACATCCTTTTCGTCGTCTAATGAAACGACTTGTAGCGTATCGTCTATTTAAAGGTGCATAAACTCATCTAGTGAGACTGGAAATAGCAGGCGAATTAAAAAAGGTAAAGCTATTTAATTCTTCTGTTTATTACGCCAGTCCCTATGTTGACGATACATATTCAGATGCATATTTCCGGAAATACTGCATTGCTTTTGTTGATTGCCAGCGATATCTGCTGCACGAGTTGGTTTCGTATGTTGTAGCGGGATTATTTAACACGCTTGTTATGTTTTTTTATCCGTTTTTTCCTGGTTTTGTTCGAATTCCTGTTTCCAGTCATCCGCTAATGCTACCGCTTTGTCGATCTGATCTTTGCTCATGTTTTGTGCCACGTATTGACGATAAACCGGCGCATCATCGTAGTCACCCGCTAAAGAAAGCCATTTGTATGCCTCCACCATATTGATGGGCATACCTTTGCCTTTAAAATTCATTAAACCAAGCTGATATTGAGCGCTGCTATTGTTCTGATCTGCGGCGTTGGCAAATAATTCCTGCGCTTTTTTGTAGTTCAAAGGGACACCATTACCAGTAACATACAAGACGCCAAGACTATATTGGGCATCGGCATAACCTTGCGCCGCAGCTTTGTCAAACCATGAGACGGCGACCTTGTAATCAGGGGGGATTCCTGCTTTGCCTTTGGCGTACATTCGCGCGAGATTGACTTCACCACGGACATCACCTTGTGCTGCCGATTTTTCAAATAAACTCAGTGCCGTTTTTTCATTTTCCTCGACACCTTCACCCTTTAGATACATCAGTCCCAGGCTAGTTTGCGCATCGGCATCGCCTTTATCGGCAGCAGCCTGAAATGCTTCCGCAGCTGCCCCATAGTCATTTTCGGCATACTTACTTGTAGCATCGTCATTATCATCTGCATGTGCAAAGTGAAATCCTGCGCCGACCATGACGAGCAGGGTAACAATCGCAATAGTACGTGGATAAGTAATGGTGTGAGATTTCATGGAGTGCTCCGGACAAGGAACCAAATCAGGTTAATTGTAGTCAGGTTTTTTGAAAGATTGAAGGGTAGTTTACCTTTATTTTCAATCGAGTTGATAGAGGTATATCAGTAAAGCATAAGTTTTAAGAAGTAGAAAACAGGTATTTTTCAGATTGTTAATTTATGGTCATTTCGTCGTCACAAAAAGTTACTAAGCTACGCGCTATTCGACAAGTATTAAAAAATTGCTACTTCGCTTACTTCCTTTATTTGACCATTTAACAAAAATGAAAACAACCCACCTCCAGTTGCAATCAAGTTTGCCCGCCCGCTTTCCATTATTAGTTATGTCAACAGCATGCCTGATGGCCTTTGCTCAGTTGGCTAACGCACAGGCAACGACAGCAAATACCACAGGGACGGCGGTGGTGAATGACGTTAAGCAGGCGCAAGGTGCCGATAGCAATATTTCTACTGTAGAAATTTCATCGCAATCGACACGTTCTTCGGTTTCCTTACGCAGCAAAGAACTCCAGAGCCAGTTGCCCGGTATGAATCCATTAAAAGGCTTGGAGACCTTGCCTGGTGTGAGTTTTTCTACGGCGGATCCATGGGGTAACAATGAACAGAACCTGACTTTATTTGTTCATGGCTTTAACGGTCAGCAATTAGGTTACACGATGGACGGTGTTCCGCTCGGTGATCAGCAGTATGGTAATTACAATGGTTTATCACCCCAGCGCGCAGTCATCAGTGAAAACGTCCGTAATGTGGTCTTATCATCTGGTGCTGGTGATCTGGCGACACCATCGACCAGTAATCTCGGTGGCACAATCGAAGTCTTTTCCAGCGATCCATTGGCAACTAAAACCACCAGTCTTCAGCAGACCGTTGGCAGCCATAACGCATCACGTACGTTTGTCCGGTTTGATACTGGTAGCTTTGGTAATGGCAATAGCATGTATATCTCCGGTTTGCATCAGGAGGCCAAAGCGTGGGATTTTGATGGAAAACAAAGCGGTAATCAGATAAACACTAAGTTTGTACATAGCACTGACACAGGTAAATTAACGCTCTTCCTTGATTACAGCGACAAGACCGAGCCAAATGAAGATGCGACGGTACATGTTGCTGGCGAAACCAGCGCACCCTATACTCGCGCATTTTTGTATCCGAATTTTGGTGCCGCAGTAGCGTATTTATCGCCAACTGGTAACACACCTGCTGCCGACGGTTCGAACTACCATAACTATTATAGTGACGCGCAGCGTACGGATTATCTGACCTACGCCAAATATGACTGGAATATCAGTCAGACGACAAGCTGGACTAATCAAGTTTACTTCCATCATGATGATGGCGTAGGTGTGGTTGCTGGTCCTATTGGCGCAGCGGGCTTGCCAGCCTTATTTGGTGTGTATTTTCCTGGTCAGAACCTGAAGCAGATTTTTGGTAACTCAGGCTATGCTACCCGCGCGACACAATACGTGATCAATCGTCCTGGCATTATTTCGACCGTTCATATGGATTTAGGTGATCATCAGTTGGCCTTTGGTGGTTGGTGGGAGCGCAATAATTCTTCTACCTATCGCCGCTGGTTCGCCCTTGATGTCAATAATCCAAGTACGCCATACCAACGTCCAACGAACCCTTTAATTACCCAATACGGTAGTGACATTACAAATAATGTCGTACAACTGCACCTACAAGATGAGTGGCATATCAAACCGAATCTTGCGGTACAAGCAGGCTTTAAATCTAGTTTGCAATTCGCGGATGGTGAATTCCCTGTACAACCTCTGCCAGGCGCGATTTCCGGTGGTTCGAAGGCATTACCAGTGGGTAAAATTGATACGAAAAAATGGTTCTTACCTGAGTTAGGTGTGCTGTGGGACATCACCCCACGTGACCAGTTTTTTGCCAATATTCAAAAAAATATGCGTCAGTTCGTTACTTATGGCGCTGGTGGTGCATCTCCTTGGAGTCTGGCAAGTCAGTCAGCGTTTGATTTGTTTAAAAATAACGCGCAACCAGAGACTTCGGTGACCTACGAAATGGGCCTGCGCGGAAAACGTGATGTGCAGTTGGGCGCACTCGACAAGGTCGATGGACAGGTCAACATTTATCACGTTGATTTCAGCAATCGTCTTTTACAGATTAGTCCAACTTCTGTTATTTCCGCCATTGTCGGCGGCAACCCTGTGCTGGCCAATGTTGGTAGTGTAACGACAGATGGTGTTGATATTGCTGGTACGTTACACTTTGGAAAAAACTTCAGTGTATATAACGCGTTCTCCTATAACCGTTCTGTGTACGGTGATAACTACTCCAACGGCAACGCCATTGTGCAGACCTCTGGTAAGCAAGTGCCGGGCGCACCTAAATGGATGGATAAGATCGTCGCTACCGCGACATTCGGCGATATTGAAACACAATTAACCGGTGATTATGTTGGTCGTCGTTATGCAACTTACACAAATGATCTGTATGTTGGTGGTTACTTCATGCTCAATCTGGGTGTGACTGCGAAATTGCCATCATTGAATTCGGGCTTTATGAAGAATGCTAAATTGCGCTTGAATGTGACTAATCTGAATCAGATTACAGGTGCTGCTGCCGTCGTCGTTGGTGCTGCAAGTGGGACCTACAATACTTACCCAATTGCGCCACGCCAATTCTTTGTCACTTTTGGCGCTGAGTTCTGATTAAGCGAAGTATGAAACATCATCGCAGAACTTTTTTAACGACTGCGGCCCAGGGGGCTGCAGTATTGTGCGCTACTTCATTTGGTGCCGCTTCGTCTGCGTTTGCAAATGCATTTGCGAATACGCCGAAGAAAATTGAATTGTTTGGGCATCGTGGAGCACCAGCCTTGCGTCCTGAGCACACCTTGGCGTCGTATGCGAAGGCGATTATTGATGGCGCAGACTATATCGAACCTGATCTTGTGATCACAAATGATGGTGTATTGGTCGCACGGCATGAGGCTTTTTTGAGTGAAACCACAGACGTCGCGACACGCCCAGAGTTCGCCGATAAAAAGGTAACTAAAACCATCGATGGCGTTACAAGAACAGGGTGGTATGTTGAGGATTTTAGCCTAGCTGAACTGAAGACTCTGCGTGCTATTGAGCGCTTGCCTAAAGTCCGTCCGCACAATACGCAGTTTGATGGCATGTTCCAGATTTTGACATGGGATGAAATTATCGATTTTGCTGCTGCGTCATCAGTGACGACTGGTAAAGTCATCGGCTTAATCCCAGAACTGAAACATTCGACCTATTTCTCGAGTGTTGGCCTACCTCTGGAAGACCATTTTTTAAAAAGCATCGAGGCCCATGAATATACGCGTCGTTGCCCGTTAGAGATCCAATCGTTTGAAGTTGCCAATCTGAAGTACTTGCGTAGCGTGATTGGCCGTCGTCCAAACACGCGTTTGATGCAACTGATTGATCAAGGGCCAGTTCGTCCTGCTGATGTCGTCGCTACTGGTGGTAGTCTGACATTTGCCCAAATGAGCAGTGCGCAAGGTTTGCGTGATGTCGCGACGTATGCAGACGTGGTGGCACCACCGAATCGGGCGATTATTCCGTGGCTAGAGAATGGTAAGTTAGGGAAACCTACATCGTTAGTGAGAGATGCTCACGCAGCTGGCTTGCTGGTACATACCTACACATTCCGTCCGGAAAATCGCTTCATAGCAGCAGATTTTCGCAACGATCAAGGCGACAATGCACGTAATGAAAAAGGGTCAATTGCCGAAATCAGAACTTATCTTGCTGCTGGTATCGATGGCTTTTTTTCAGACGATTCTGCCGTCGCACGTAGAGCAATTTCTGGTTACGTATAAATAGTCAGTCGTTCATCAATGACAGCCGGTGAATAAATATTCATTCACCGGTTTATTTATTTTCTGTCGATGAATGCCAGCATTTATCACTATTCGTCAGTACTAGCCCGCGGTTTCTGTGCTGACCTGATCCCAGTTATTTTCATCATCATATTGAATCACCCAGTTCACTGCCTTGTGCCATTCGTGTACTGCATCGGCATCGAGCCGGCCTGGTGTGGGCTTGCCGGTGATATGCGCGTGGCGCACTGCCCAATGTAGACGATAAAGCAGATCAGCCCAGTCCAGCATCGCTGACTTACTTCTGAGTCTGATTCGTTTGGCCAGATCGGCAGAATTCTGAGGTAGATCGGAGAGTGCTGTGAGGACGGTCTCGCTGGGCACTTGGCCATCAGGCATCCCAATTGTTGATTGCAAACCACTCGCCCACAACAAAAATCGCAAGGCTTCCCCCTTCAACTCGCGTTCATTCAGCTGGGTTTGATGACCATCGCTGGTGTTAGCCGTGATGAATTTGAGTTCGTTCTCTGAAAAGTACTCTTGCAATGAGGCTGCTGAGATTGCATCACGGAGCGTGGCTTTTTGTGTGCTCTCTGCCTGTACAAACTGTTGCAACAAGCAAAGTGCAATGATGCGGCGTGCTAGGGTGTCAGCATCACGCAGAGCAATTTCGTCTTCGCTCTCAATGAGGGAGAGTTGCAGATTGATACGGATACCACGTTTGTGCAGCACCAGTTCTGATAATTCTTTGCGCAGTTCTGGGGATTTCATAGTCAGCCGGAAGAAAAAAGGTCACAGATTGTACCAGTGTCGCCCAAGTGCCTGAGTGCTTCAGGCGAGTTTTTCTTCCGGTGTGAGTGATTAACACACTGATTTATTGATGAATCACGTGATTTTCGTTGATGGTTTCAATTGGCTTTGTTGATTTTTGACGTTTAAATAGCATCACAATGCCAACCAGCAATAGCAGGGGTAAGAAAAGTGGTGCGACTGCGATAGCAAGCGTTGCGGCAACGATGGCAACGATGCCAATCAAGACAGCCGAGACGCCCGCTAAGATCGCACTGGTTAGGACAAAAGCGAAAATGCAGGCAATCGCCGCGAAAAGCATGCCAATGACTGCAGCCCCAAAGCCGGCAGCCCCAACAATTTCCTCATCACCGATAATCACGGTGGGTGGCGAGTAAAAATACAGTCCGGCGATGATAACCAGAGCGACCAGAACCAGCAAAGCAAGAAGATGACGTGTTGTTGTTTTCATGATATTTCTCCCTTAACGTACTCATCAGTTTTATTTATCAATGTTTCTGTTGATGAGTACATCTTATGTCTTGGGGTGCGAGGCAACAATCGACATGCGACAAGCGGTAAAAAAGCCGTGACGAAATGCATTTAAGCAGGGATAACCGCAATGCAACGCTTAAAGCAGAGACGGCTGCGGTTGTTACATGGTGCCAAGTCGCTCTATGAAGCAACGCCGTTGGCTCGATGCTGGCGTTTTTACATACCAAACCGTTGTTGTATCAGTTTGACTGCCTCTGCTACGCCATTCTCCTGCTTCATGGCTGCAGCGACGCTAACGGCAGTCGTTGTTAGTGCAGGGTGGTCCATGACGTAGCGAAGTTGATTTGCCAGTATTCTGACGCTCAGATTACGGCGCTTGCTCAGCTTTCCGGCTATGCCGATACGGCGCAACTCGCGTCCCCAGTATTCTTGTTCGCTTATATGTGCAACGACAATGGATGGTTTGCCTGCTAGCGTGGCTGACTGTGTGGTACCCGCACCCCCATGGTGGACGATTGCTCGACAGTGAGGAAAAATCAAATGGTGTGGTGCCGTAGAAATATAAAAAACATCTTCATCAGACCTCAATCCACATTCTTTCCACGTAGCACTTTGGATAATTGCGCGACAACCAGCTTGTTTCGCTGCTTGTGTCAGCAGATGAAGTGTTGCCGTCTGATTGATCAAGTCGCGTGGCATCCAACTGCCAAAGGTGATATAGACTGGGGCTTCACCAAGACCAAGAAAAGTGCTCAATTCGGCTGGAATAGTACCTTCCATACTCAGATTAGGGGTGTCAAGAAAACCGCACACCTTGACTGAGGATGGCCAATCCGGCTGTCTAGGACAAAATTGTGCGCTGACTGCCTGCAATGTCAGATCTTTTGACATCCATATGTCAGTCATCACATCGCGTGTCGGTTGCATGTTTAGTTGACGCCGAAGGCTATTCGGATAACGCTGTATTGCCCGATGGACGCTGAACTTCGTGAGCCACCAGATCAGCTTGTGTCCCCACTGACCAAGCGCATTAATACCGAGCGGATTACTGTAAGCACTAGGTACGACAATATTGGCCAAGACCACGCTGACGTAGGGTTTCTGTACTTTTTCAGCGGCAATCTGTAATGGGTGCATGAAGTAGTGACCAATCAGCAAGTCGTTGTCTTGACACAGTTGCTGAGAGGCGATAAACATGGCGTCTTCAGCAGGTTCGAAGCAGACTTTCAGAATGGTCGCGACTTGCTTCATCGGATCGCGGGTACGATAGACCATCTCTGCGATGCGTTCGCCTTCTTCCACCGCGATCACCGGCGAGGCAACCAGTTGAATCCTGACACCATGCTCTGAGGCCACATTGGCGTAGGACTCGCTATCAAAGCAGGTAATGACCAAGGTCACTTCATGACCTGCGGCTTGTAAGCCTTCAGCTAGTGCTAGAAAAGGGCGGATATCACCATGACTACCCCAAGTCTGCATCCCGATTTTCATTGGTCCTCGCTTTGATTGATTGCTTGATGCGTCGATTCTGATTTTTTGAAATACGCGCTGGAGTCATAAAGCCTCAGAGCGAGTCTAAATTATCGATGATTTTTAGCGCCTGATGTTGAAAGTCTGCTATGGCTTTTTCATCCATCTTTTCTAACTGTCGGTATGCCATCCCGATCCGTGGATTGTTGGCCAGTTTTTTCTTATTACGTTCAAAGAAATCCCAGTACAAGGCATTAAATGGGCAAGCATTGTCGCCGATACGGGATTTTTTATCGTAGTGGCAGCCTTTGCAGTAATCACTCATTTTGTCGATATACGCAGCACTGGATACGTAAGGCTTCGTTGCCAGTAAACCACCATCGGCAAATTGACTCATACCGATGGTGTTTGGTAGTTCTACCCATTCAAACGCATCGATGTACACCCCTAAATACCACTGATGGACCGCGATCGGACTCAATCCTGCTAGTAGCGAGAAATTACCAATGACCATGAGGCGCTGGATATGATGCGCATGTGCTTGTTCCAACGATTGATTGATCGCATGCGACAAGCAATTCATCTTGGTTTCGCCAGTCCAGAACCATGCCGGTAGCGGTCGCTGATGATCAAAGAAGTTTTTTTCTGCATAGGTTGGCATTTGCGCCCAATACACACCACGGATATATTCGCGCCAGCCTAAAATTTGCCGGATAAAGCCTTCCGCAGCCGCTAGCGGAACCAGACCAGCATGGTAGGCATCTTCTGCTTGCTGGATAACTTCGCGTGGATGCAGCATCTTCACATTCAGCGCGAATGATAACAACGAATGAAAAAGACGCCACGCCTTGGTACTCATGGCATCCTGAAAATCACCGAAAAACGGCAGTCCATGTTGAATAAACGCGGTAAGCTGCTCGATAGCTTCCTGGCGGTTTAATGCCCACCGGAATTGACGTTCACTCGGCTCACCAAAGCTTTGAACGCCTGCATTGACAATGTCTTGCCATAGCGTGGAGTGATCGTGTGTTGCTCGTGCGTCCTGCGGTTCTGCAGGTGTGCCGCGCCACGCTTTACGATTATCCTGATCGTAATTCCACTGCCCACCAACGGGTTTTCCTGCACTCATCAATACTTGATACTGTGCCCGCATTTGGCGATAAAAATGTTCCATCAGCCATTGTTTTCGCGAGGCAAAAATATCGGATACATGGTGTCGAGTTGTCAGAAAATGCTCACTATCGACCATGCGCCACGGTATTGCTGAGTGACGGCTGTGTTGGTACAGTTGCTCGTCTAGACGCCATTCATCAGGCATCTGATATTCGACCTGATTCGCTTTTACTTGTGCTGCCAACACATCGATATTGGCAGGAATTGCATGCAGATTAGTGGGGTCATCGATGCGCAGATAATGTACGCGATGACCTCGCTCGGTTAATTGCCGTGCCATCTCCCGCATCGCTGCAAAAATCGCTAGAATTTTTTGTGCGTGATGCAGCACATAATCAGTTTCTTGGCGGACTTCCATTAACACGTACAACCTGTCATCAGCTATCTCGCTGAACCAGGAATGCTGGATGTTGAGCTGGTCACCCAGGATGAGCCGAATGGTTGTCATCGTTGTTGTCATTTCATCGTTGGTAAATCGGTGAGCCATAACTGGCGATATGTTCCATCGCGATCGTAATCATGGACTTGCTTCTGGACATTGAACCGACGCCCATTGCGAGGGTCGGTGCCGCGTCCGGCAATGTATAACCAATTGCCTTGATTGCTGTAGACGTCGTAGTCAACTAATTGTGCTTCAAACCAAGCCGCACCTGCGCGCCAGTCGCAGTCCAGATCATAGATCAGATAGCTGGCGACGATCTGACGCAGCCGGTTAGACAAATACCCCGTCGCAGCAAGTTCAGCCATCCCTGCATCGACCAAGGCTTCTCCTGTTTGTGCCTGACACCAATTGGTAAATCTTACTGTGTCATGCAACGGAGCTGGCAACGTACTTAAGCCACTGGCTGTATAAAGTCGACGTCCATATTGCAAATGCAGCAGCCGGAAGTAATCGCGCCACAACAACTCAAACCAGATCCAATAGCTGCTGTCATTTGCTCCATATTCTGTTTCGAATTCTTTTAACGCATGATAGATCTGGCGGGCTGATATCGCGCCACAGGCTAGCCATGGTGAGAATTTGGTCGAATAATCGACGCCCGTCAGTTGGTTGCGGGTTTGCTTGTAAGTGTGGGCTAACTTTCGCGCTAAATATTGGTCCAGATGCGCCTTTGCAGCCGAGGCGGCACCAGAGAATTGCTCATCAAAATAGGGAAAGGATGATCGCTGGTCTTTAGGTCGTGTTGGGCATGGCATCACGGGCTTATGCCAGCGACTAACGATCTCGCTGAACTGTGCTGGTAAAGGTGGAATCGACGCTGGTGCAGCGCAAGGGGCGAGGGGAAGCACGCCTGCTTTTTCAATCGTCGTTCTGAATTGTGTAAATACCTCGGGTAGCTGACTTGGCTTAAATGGCAAATCTGCTGGTGACAGCAAGCTCGACTGCCACCTTGCACTGACATCTAATCCTGATACACGCAAGGCAGCCACTTCATCTTGCTCCTCAGGTGCCGCGATGTCTTCGCAGTAAATCGCTGTCGTTTGCAGTTCGCTTGCCAGTCCTGGCAAAGCTTCTGCTGCGCTCATGTCGATTTCCAGTAAGTCGCTTCCAAGACTCACTAAGGTTTTTCTGAGGTTGGCGAGTGCGGTATCGATAAAGTGACGCCGGTGAGGGCTGTTACTCTGAAAGCCCCAGCGTGTAATTTTCTGCGGTGGATGGCAATAGACGAACACCATCGTCTGCACGTTGGCACACGCCTTGATCAACGTAGGATTATCGTCTATGCGTAAATCTTGACGAAACCAATAAATCGCTGCTTTGTGCTTCTTGTTGGTCATTACAGGTGACGAAGAGATCAATCTACTGGTCATGCTTTTGCTCTGCTTTCTCTCCGGCAGCGCTCGGAGCAAAATTTGACTTCATCCCATACCTTTTCCCATTTTTTACGCCACGCGAATGGACGCTGACAATGGGGGCATAACTTGGTTGGTAAATCTGATTTTTTACGCATGCGCATCGGAATGTCTTTCACCAATCGAGTTCTAACTGCGCCGCGACAGGCGCGACTTTGGATGCTGCTTTTTTTTGGGACGTGGCACCTGAACGGTCATTCTTACCTTGTCTGGAACCATGTTTTTCGACAATGGCACGTTTTGCAGCGCGCACCTGTGGTTGTCCACGAACAGCAAATAAACGCGCCTTTGCTTCGCGCGTTGCTGATTCGAGATCTACCACTGGCATAGGAATATCCACTCCCACTTCAACGCCGCAGGCGCGCTGTACATCGGGCGGCATACGCCATGGTTCAAATAGCCATGTATCCGGCACCCGACGCATGGCCGGTAACCAACGGCGTACAAAATGCCCATGGGGGTCGTGATCTCTTGCCTGTTTAATCGGATTGTAAATGCGAGGAATATTGATACCGGTCGTACCCGACTGCATTTGCATCTGGCTCCAGTGGATGCCCGGTTCATAGTCTAAAAACTGACGGGCCAGCCATTGTCCTACCGGACGCCAGTCTAACCATAAAGGATATGCTGCCACAGATACCAGCATCGCCCGCATCCTGAAATTCAGCCAGCCCGTCTGGTGTAACATCATCACGCAGGCATCCACCAAGGGCCAGCCAGTTCTGGCACTCACAAGCGCATCAAAGTGCGCTTGATTCCAGTCGTCCTCACGTAGTCCATCATAGCCGCGGTGCAGATTGCGGTATTCCAGTTCAGGTTCACTTTCCAGCTTTTGAATGAAATGGCAATGCCAGTACAAGCGACTGACGAACGCGTTTAAGCCTTTTTTTTCTCGTTCTTCTTGCGGCGTTAAAGCAGATACCTGCTGCCGTGTTGCATGCACAATTTCACGCAAACTCAGACAGCCATAGGAGAGATAAGGGGATAAACGCGAGCAAGCAGTAGGCGCAGACAAAGGCGACGAGATACCTCCACGATATTGACGGCAACGCTCATCTAAAAAATCGTTTAAGGTCGCCACTCCTTGTAGCCTACCGCCGCGTTGACGTAGTGGCGGATCATACGGATCAAGATGAAGCTGCTGATTTGATGCAGGTAATTGCGGTAAGGCCAAGCCGGGGGCGAGTGATTCAAAATTTTCTGCGTTCAATACCGGTATGGGAACGCATGCAGCATCGTTGTGCACATTCCAATGGCGTTGCCAGTCGTCTCTGTTTTTTAAACGTCTGACCACACCGAATTGTGCGAATTCATGCCAGTCGATTTGTGCTTGCTTGCACCACCGTGTGACGGATTTATCGCGTTCGTAAGTGACTGCATTGCCGGTTTCTTCGTGCGAATAAATTGCCTTAAATGGTTGATGCGAAAACAGCTGCGCAAACACCTCACTGACTTCACCGGTAATAACATGCAATTGCCCACCGCGCTGGCGCAGGGCTGCATACAGCTCCCGCAGGCTCTCTAACAGAAACTGATAATGCTGATTTGCCGCATCCTCTTGCGCCCATAGCGATGGCTCGACCACGTACAAACACAGTACCTTGCCTTGGCTGACTGCGTTGTGTAGCGCGAGATGATCATGCAAACGCAGATCGCGTTTGAACCAAACGATGCTGTATGTCATTGGTGCATTATATCAACGGATAAACAATCGCATCGGAGGCGGCTATTTTCTTTTGGGAAACAGAGGCTGACGGTGAGATTGATGTACGAGATAAATAATTTATTGCTAAAAATTTATCATGCGAGTCAAAATACCGCCGTTGTTGAATGTCCAGATAAGGTATTTTTACTACTAAAAAATCAAATAAATGTTGATGTAAGTGGATTATGTGATTTTAATAAACGAGGCTCATCTGGAATAAAGCGAGTATCTGCTGCACATCAGATGTCTATGCAAGATAAAGTAGGAGCGAGGCAAGGTTATCGAGAGCAAGAAATAGTATTGGGCCAAAAAATTAACGAGGGTAGATCTATCTCTTGCTGCGGCTTTTGAAAATAAAGGGATTCCGTTAATGCGATAAAACCGACGGTTTCATCCATCCTCAATGTGCATAAATCAACGGTTTTTTTAGATTATTCTACTGGTTCGTAGGGAAGCCCCACATAGTTTTCTGCGATAGTTGTGAGGCCTGCCAGCGAGCCGGTGTAATATGCCAGCTCGGCTTGCTGAATCCTCGCACTGAATGGGTCACCATCGAACTTGTGTAGAACCGATGTCATCCACCAGGAAAAACGTTCTGCCTTCCAGATTCTGCGCAAACAAATTTCTGAATATTTTTCGAGCAGATCGGCACGACCTTCGCTGTAGGTTTTGCGTAATGCATGATAAAGCGTATAGACGTCACTTGATGCAAGGTTCAGTCCTTTAGCACCAGTCGGCGGTACAATATGAGCCGCATCTCCGACTAGAAACATTCGTCCAAATTTCATTGGTTCCGTCACAAAACTTCGTAGAGGAGCGATGCTCTTTTCGATTGATGGACCGGTGACCAGTCGCTCGGCCACATCTTTTGGTAGACGCGCCTTGAGCTCGCTCCAAAAACGTTCATCGGACCATTCATCAATATTTTCATCCAATGCGCATTGCACATAATACCGGCTGAGACTTTCCGAACGCATACTACACAATGCAAAGCCACGTTCATGGCATGCGTAGATCAGCTCCTCTGAGACAGGCGGTGTCCTAGAAAGCACACCAAGCCATCCAAATGGATAAATCCGTTCAAAGGTTTTTATTTCATCTTTAGGTGCTGACTTGCGTGACACACCATGAAAGCCGTCACAGCCGGCGATATAATCGCATTCCACTTCTATCAGGTCGCCATCCTTCTGAAAAGTGACGCGGGGACTGTCAGAATATAAATCGTGTAATTCAACATTTTCAGCTCCATAGATGGTAACGCCACCAGACGCAGCACGGGCATCCATGAGATCTCGGGTAACTTCCGTTTGCCCGTACACCATCACCTTTTTTCCACCGGTCAAGGACTTCAGATCTATGCGCTCCTGTTTTCCTGCAAAGGATATACTGAAGCCTTCATGAACATGGCCTTCCCTATCCATGCGCTCACCAGCTTTCGCCTCTCTGAGTAAATTGACGAAGCCCTGCTCCAAAACACCGGCACGGATGCGTCCGAGTACATATTCAGGTGATTTTGCTTCAAGAATTATGGTGTCTATTCCTTGCAAATGCAGTAACTGTCCGAGTAATAATCCGGATGGGCCTGCACCGATAATCGCTACTTTTGTTTTCATTTTTTCATCTCCTAAGTGTCTTTATATAAGGCAATATATTCACTTGAAAATGATTTTTTAGAAATGGACTTTTAATTTTTTAAATTGTACATTTAGCGTATTCTTGATGATCTAGTTGAACATGAGATTAATGATGAATTTTTCGGAATGTTATGAATAATAAAAAGAACGTCCCAGTCTATAACCTTTACGGCGAAAAGGAGCTTTGGCCGACGCCTGACCTTGTACACTTTGAATCGATTTATACACGTAGTAAGTTGCACAATTGGCAGATTGAGTTTCATCAACATAACGGACTATTTCAGCTAATCTATCTACAGGCTGGTAGGGCACAACTACAGCTAGACGAGCAACATCATGACATGCACGCAGGTCAAATTTTACTGATACCACAAATGTGTATTCATGGATTTAAGTTTGATCAAAATGCAGCAGGACATGTTGTTACCATTGCCTACCCGATGATCATTGAATTGACTAAAAAAATGGGTGGCGAGCTGACCACTTTTAGATCTCCTAGCATCCATACGCTACTGGATGATGAAGCAAGTAAACGCACAAGTATGGCATTTAATACGCTAGCGTTCGAATACCAACATCATGCGCCACATCGGAATCTTTTAATCGAATCGTTACTGACAACGATATTAATATGGGTCACCAGAAACTCGCATCAATCATCTCTCACTCATACACAGGAAGACGAAAAAGCAAGCAGGCATCTTGGACATTTCGGACATTTGATCGAAGAAGAATATTCCACTCAGCATCTGGTTAACTATTACGCCAAGAAAATTGGCATTACGGCCGCACACCTTAACTATATTTGTCGTCAAAACACAGGAAAAACTGCTTTAAATCTGATCCATAATCGCCTACTGTTGGAGGCAAAACGTAATCTGGTATATACGACGATGTCCATTAGCATTATGTCCTATGCCTTAGGATTCTCAGACCCAGCTTACTTCACACGCTTCTTCAAGCGCAATACGGGTATGTCTCCGATGGACTTCAGAAAGCAGGCTGCAACCTTATTCGAGCAATAAATCTTATCCCGATTTGAGTTGAAGCAGAGAATGCTGCAGCCCTCTAAAAACTAAAAAACTGAATTTAATTTGATAATTTTGCACTTCAAACTGGATGACTGTCAGATCGGGGCGCAACTACTACAAGTGAATATAATTACATTTGAACAGGAATTTCAGTTTGTCCATTTTTAGCGATCAACTCAAGATCTGTCTTTAACTGGCTGCTGCGATCTCCGACAATGCGCTGAATCCCTAAGTCATGTTCTTGCACAATGGTCGTTATTTCGCCAAGTACTTTAGTGCCAGCTGGGGTGAGTGTCACACCCCACGCACGGGCATCCACATCGTCATCATGCCTCTCCACCCATCCACGGTCAGATAACCAGGCAACGAGTCTTAATGCGCCGCTACGATGCAGACCTAAAGCTTCTGCCAGTTGTGCTTGCCGCATGCTTTTATTTTCTGCAATCAAGACTAAGGCAGCAAAGCGCTGGGGGCTGATGTCGTAAGCCGCCGTTGCTCGATAGAAATCCATAAACAAGGTATTTTGCGCTCGCCGTAAAGCAAATCCGAGCAAATTATCCAGGATGCCATATTCAAGTGTAGGGACCCTTAGCAGAGGGCGTTCTTGATTAAGTGCTATATCGGCGGTTCCAGTGTTTTTTGTCTTCTTCATCACTTACTGAATTATTTACATGTATCGTTTTTGAGTCACACAGCTCAAGAGTGTAGCGAAACATCATAGCCGATTTCCCCCTCTGAAGCGGCAAATTTTCTGCCTCCGAGTTTGTTCTTTGTCATCTTTATTTCAATAAATTATTGTTGCACAGTGCAACAATATGATTTACGATAAATCGCAACCATCAAAAAAATAATGGAGACTTAGATGACGCAAGAGCTGACACAAAAACTAAATATTTTGATTTCTGGCGGTGGTATTGGCGGTCTTTGCACTGCGCTTGCGCTGCATGCGAAAGGGCATCACGTGACCTTGTGCGAAGCGACAGAAACCCTGAAACCACTCGGTGTTGGCATTAATGTATTACCCCATGCCGTTGCCGTGTTAGACGAGATCGGTGTGCTTGATTCTTTGAAGAAAATCGCCGTTGAAACATCTGCTCTGATATTTGCTAATCGTCACGGTCAGACGATTTATAAAGATCCTCGTGGTACGTCGGCAGGCTACTCCCATCCGCAATTAAGTGTTCATCGCGGTCAACTACAAATGCATCTCTGGGATGAGGCCGTTAAACGTATTGGACAGCAACATCTTCATCTCGGACAAAAGATCCGCTCAGTGATGCAAAGCGCCGACCAGATTACAGCAACGGCAGTTTTGCCGAATGGGAACGAGGTTGAGCATACCGCCGATTTTCTTATTGCAGCTGATGGCATCCATTCTGCAATACGTAAGCAATTTTACCCGGATGAAGGCGCGCCAAAGTGGAATGGCATGATGATGTGGCGCGGAACAAGCCGGGTCAAACCATTTCTGGATGGACGATCGATGGTGCAGGCGGGCCATCGCCGCGCGAAATTTGTGGTCTATCCAATTGAGGAGCCAGGCCCTGATGGGTCGCAGCTGATTAATTGGATTTGTGACCGACGTTTGCGAGAGGATGGGTTCGGTGGCGCCCTCACTGCCCCGTCACGTGAGGATTGGAATCAAAAGGGTGACCTCAACGATCTGCTTCCGACCTTTGGTGATTGGAAATTTGAATGGCTTGATATTCCAGAGGTATTGCACGGAGCAACGCAACTGTTTGAATGGCCGATGGTTGATCGCGATCCCTTACCACGCTGGCGTCATGGCCGGGTGACATTACTTGGTGACGCTGCACACCCCATGTATCCGATTGGCTCTAATGGTGCGACGCAGGCAATTTTAGACGCCAAATGTATTGCAGATTCACTTGATAGTGCCTTGCCCGTTGAGGCAGCACTTGATGAGTATGAAGGTCAGCGACGTCCGATGTGTGCTGAAATTGTTCGTTTAAATCGTCAGGAAGGGCTTGATGTCATTCTCGATGTGGTGGAAGAACGCTCGCCAAACGGCTTTGCAAAGTTAGAGGATGTGATCGATCCAGATGAGATTAAAGGGATTGTGATGACTTACAAGAAGGCTGCTGGCCATCGAGTGGGGTGATGCAAATCAGCCCGACATTAATCTAAATGTGGTTCGTTTTGATAGCGCAGGCGTGCCACTGCTATCAAAACTAATGTGGAGATCGCAAGGTATGAGTGAAGTCTTTGTTGTTGCAGAAATACGGATCACCAATCCGAAAAGCTATGCAGACTACCTGCCGTTATCAACGGCGAGTGTCGAGAAATTTGGGGGCGAGTTTTTGGTCCGAGGTGGGCGTAGAGTCCAGAAAGAAGGAGGAGACGACCTGCATTGTTCGCAGTGGCGAACCGTGATTGTGCGTTTCCCAAATGCTGAAACGGCGAGCCGATGGTATGACTCTCAGAATTATGCAACAGCCCGGACTATTCGTATTGCTAACTCAGATGGGAGATTGTTTTTTGTAGAAGGAGTTTAATCGTAGTAGCAGTCTTTGCAATGGATCATCAAGAATTCAGCAGGACAAAATAAATCAATATGATAAAAATAAGGAGACAACCATGTTAAGTGCTTTAGAAACTGAAGGGCAGGGCAGTGTTACGACCAATTTGTCAGTTCAAACTCTGATTAATACTCACCCCTTTTCCAGATATCAGAGGGTGATCTTTGTGATCTGTTTTGCCATTGTGTTATTGGATGGTTTTGACACGGCGGCAGCAGGCTTTCTGGCCGTTTCGTTGCAACATGAATGGGGTATCAATAAACAGGCGCTTGCTCCTGTGCTGAGTGCCGCACTCATTGGGCTATCCATTGGCTCACTGTTAGCTGGCCCTATCGCTGATAAATATGGGCGGAAAATCGTTATCGGTACTTCAGTGTGTTTTTTTGGACTGACTTGTCTTCTATCGGCTTTTGTCGACAACTTAGATCAGCTCGTTATTTTGCGCCTACTGACAGGGCTTGGTTTGGGTGCGGCATTACCCAATGTGGTGACATTGATGAGTGAATTTTGTCCTGATAAAAGCCGGTCATTTATCACCAACGCACTGTTTTGTGGTTTTCCATTAGGCGCAGCATTAGGCGGGTTCATTTCTGCCTGGATGATTCCTCATTGGGGTTGGCGCAGCGTGTTGATGGCTGGGGGATTGTTTCCATTATTGTTATCCATTCTGGTCTTTACGTTCATGCCAGAGTCTGTAAGATTTATGGCGGCAGCCGGACGCTCGTCGAAAAAGATTGCAGCGATACTCAGCAAAATTACCTCGCGAGAAGTGCTTGAATCTGACTTTGTCATCGCTGATAAAGTACCGAACTCGATCAGCGCCGGATTGTCCTTAATCCTTTCACGACGCTATATCATTGGTACGCTCATGCTCTGGTTGAGCTATTTTATGGGATTATTGATATTTTATTCTCTGATTAATTGGATGCCCATCCTGCTCAGAGATACCGGTATAAAAACCGAAAATGCGTCCTTGATCTCAGCCCTTTTTCCTTTAGGTGGCGTCGGTGCGATTTTCTTTGGCTGGCTGATGGATCGACTCAATCCCAACATCGTTGTGGCGACGGGTTATGCACTCACCGCGCTCCTTTTATATGTGATTGGTCATGCTTCTGATACGAACATTTATCTGATGCTATGCGTTTTTGCTGGCGGAATTATGATGAATATGTCGCAGGTATCACTCGCGGCGTTAGCAGCGGCGTTCTATCCAACACAAGCGAGAGTCACAGGCATTTCGTGGATGTTAGGAATTGGTCGATTTGGTGGCGTTGCGGGGTCTTTTTTAATTGCAGAATTAATGAGGCGCAATTTTAATTTCGTCGGAATTCTGTCGTCATTGTCTTTGGCGGGACTCATTGCCGCGATCGCATTGATCGTCAAGCACCTATCAAGTGATTTTGCAAACTAACCGATACACTCCTGATATTAATTTCTCAATTCAAAATTGATCTGAGGAGTTCCACAACGTCGCCCGGTATGTCTGCCTCCCGGTTGAGCAGAGGAAAAATGCCAACCACGGACGGTACCGCGTTTCCCGGCGCTTGGAGGTGTCTTTTTAAAATGTTTTTCAACTTATGAAGCGCGCGATGACTACCTTGCATTTCACTTCTCAACCGACTTCGGTCGTAATAGATTATGCAGCGGCCGGGCTGGACGATACGCAGATTGCGCACCTCCGGCATATAGAGAATTTAGCAAATCAACTTGATGGTGATTGGTCTCGCATGGGAACTGCTGACCCAGGGCAAGAGTGGCTTGACGCATACCGTTATCAGCTAGCAAAGGCAGCCTATAGTTTAGGACTCGCACATTTTCACCGACTTCCCGCTGCACCTTGCGTTTTTAAGCCAATTTATGAATCTATTATGCGAAAAATGTTACGGCGCGACGTGTGGGGTTATTGGAAGGATACGAGTCAGTCAGGAAAATTCATCAATCCGGATTTACAAGAATTACGCACACCATGGATCGACCCAGTGGTTAAAGAAAATATTATGTATAGCGGTCATTTGCACGCAATGGCAGGAATGTATGCAGTGTTATTTGACGATGACCGATATGCCCAGCCAGGTGCTTTGACATTTACTCACGCACCAATTTTTTGGGATTTGGGTCCGCAAAAATTTGAATATGACTTCCGTAAGCTTAATGACGTGATTTATTGGCAAATGGTCGAGAGTGGCTGGCTAGGCGTTCCTTGTGAACCTAATTGTGTATTTCTCATATGCAATCAATTTCCGATGCTGGGGTTCCGATTCCATGACCATCGTTATGGAACATCGATTTCGTCCGAAGCCACCGCAGCCTACCGCGATGCTTGGGAGAGAAAAGGAATGCTCGACAAACAGGGGCATTTTCATTATTTTTGGCGTATTCAACAAGACAATTTCTTTTCTAATGGTCGTGTCAGTTCAGATGCGTGGCTTGGTGCTGTTATGCACGCCTGGAACCCCGAAGTTGTTCGCGAACTGTATCCTCAGCAGGCCAAAGAATGGTTCAAGCACACACCTGATGGTCTTGTTTCGCTACTGGCTCCTACGGTCGTGCAAGCCATTCGTGCCGCGGGCACTGTAGGCGACGCGTCATGCATGATGCAGGATCTCACCTATAAATGGACGGCGCCCGAGTTCGGCTATGCCGCAATCTGGGCCTCGGAATTGGGTGACCAGAAGGTGCTCGATGGCCTTCTCGCTCATGCCGACCTGTATATGGAACCTACTTACGAACGCGGTGGCCTGTATTACCCTAGAAATGACCGTTCGTGGGACGCTGAGGGCAATATGACATACATGGATCCGCTGACCGGAAACGCGTTAATCGCCTACGCAAGATTGAACGTTCCTAACGGACTCATGCATTTATATAATCAGCCGTGGGAACAGTCGCATTTCCTGAAGCCGGCGTTGATAGATATGAATCCGCGCCTTGATGTGATGCGTGCCGTCTATCAAGATAGCGAGGAGTTATTACTGACCTTGCGGGGGCGAAAAGCGGCAGAACTTGTCGATACGACGTTGACGATCGGGAATGTTCCACCGAATCGAAAGTGGAGCTTGAGTCGGGATGGTGTTCTTCTTGCCCATTCTGGCGATGTGGCAAGGATAAATACCCTTCACGTAGAACAACGTAAAAATATTCTCGTTTTCAAGTGCCAGATTTCTGAAGCAACAGATTTATCCATTCGATGGGAGTAGATTATGAATCACAACAACAAACAATCATATTGTTCTTGTACCAACGAGGAAACTGTGACGAATTCACCGTCACGGGTCGCAATAGGGGGTGACTTCGCACTGGTCGACCAAGACGGACGTGCCGTCAATAGACAAACATATCAAGGGAAATTTATACTGATTTTCTTTGGCTTTACCCATTGCAGAGTAGTGTGCCCCAGAGCACTTCAACGCATCACCAAAGCATTGGATTTTTTGGGTGTGAAGGCACAACGTATCGCAGCCTTATATATTTCTGTCGACCCGAAACGCGACACCCCACGTGTCATGAAGGAATTCCTCCACGGGGAGTATTCGGGAATTACCGGCTTGACTGGAACGGGCACTCAAATTGACGAAGTGAAGGCGAAGTTTCGTGTATTTGCGAAACAGGCGGATGATCCTGATGCAACAGGCGGATACGTGGTTCCCCATACGGCCTTGACCTACCTACTCGATCAGAGAGGCGACTATTTGGCACATTTCAGTGATGCAATCAGTGCAGCTGAACTTGCGGCCCAACTAGAAGAGCATTTGGCCATGAGCGGCCGACAACGAGGAGAAAAACACATGGAGATATAGCCATGACTTGTTGTATAGCGATTGCCCTGATAGCAGGGAAGCGCGTATTTAGGTGGCGTGCGAACAAGAGCCTAGTAATAGGCATCGCAGCGCTCGAGATAAGCATGACGGTGTTATTCATTTCCGTGCATTCAGATCACATCACTGAGTTGATGAATAAGATAGTCGCTATGTGCCAACTTTACACAGATAGGAAGCCAGCAGACTATCCGCAAACTATCTGTCGCGGTCCACTACTCTGACTTAGTAATGACATTTCTGTCTGCTGGCGATGAGTGTGGCTGCGCAGCAGCATTGCTTGAACCCCAACATGGATCGCGTCCGGCAATGGGTGGTTCGGTGGTCTTGCTCCACAAGATTGTACAAATATGTTGATTGGCGCAGTTCTTGTCGATGGTTATTGTCTCCGGTACGGAGTGCAACCCAACATTCACACACTTGAAAGTGTTTTTTATGTGAGATTCTAGAAAATTTCTAGAATAAAGACCGACGCTAAAGATAATTAAAAATCTTCGTTACCTCGTCACGGTCAAGCAAGCTCGAGAGCCTTTTCCAAGAATGCTCTGGCAAGACTTTCATTCTCAAAAAACTTAATATCTAAGCCTGCTTTTTGGTAAATAATCTGCATTTTTGGAACAACAAATGATCGCCCCTCGACATCGTTACTGATAGCCCAGACGTGGAAACAATTTTGATGAATTTGTATACTTTGCCTCACAGTTTCAGCCCAGATATCGAATGCACTTGGACTAAGTAACATATTTTTTTTTACGCTACTCAGAATGCCAAACTTTCCTTGCGGATTCCAATCCTTAAATATTTTTGCCTGATATTCTAGCAATGAATTCATTAGCTGATCATTAAATGGTCCCGTTATCTCAAACGTCAGAATTTTCCCTTCAATATTTGCATTGACTGTTCCATGCATCGAAAATTTCGATCGACTAAAATCGATGATGGAATATGGTTCGTGCTGTTTTTGCATATATTGAATCTTCCGTTGAACTAAAATGTGTGCAATGCTACTTTGCACGTCAATAGTTTCTCCATTGTACTGATCTATACAGTTCGGTCGTGTTAAATATCGTAAATCACACCTCATGTCAGATAGTTATTTGCTAAAGAGCTAATGGAACAGATGGCATTATTTTTTGATGGCAAGCGTGGTCCCAAACTAGGGTGTGCCACATTGGTTTGTTTTTATTGAAGTCGGTACTGAACATTAACTTTGTCGGGTCGATGGCGTTTATCTGACATTGAGTTATTGTGGTAACAGCATCAGTTATGCCCTATGAGGGCATAACAAGATTTACATTGAAATGAACATCGATCCCAGGCGCTACAATGAATGGATCAAAAAGTTTCCCACTCAGAGGACTCGTTTTGATTACTAGCCAAGGCTGATTTCTCTATCAGTTTCACGCTTTTTTTTGCATTCCGAACAGGACGATGAGCGTTGACTGCGGTCACTGTTGAATGAACGCCAAGATCACGTTGACTTGGTCGACGCAATTTAATCGGGTTAGAAGTTACACGATGTGCTTCATCTATTTTAAAAATACTCACGACTTGAGCAAGGTTTTTTGCTTGGTCTTGCAACGATCCGGCCGCCGCGGCAGCTTCTTCCACTAGGGCTGCATTTTGTTGGGTTACATTGTCCATCTCGGTAATGGCAAAGTTAATCTGTTGAATGCCAGTTGTTTGTTCTTGACCAGCGGAGGTAATTTCACTGATTACGTCAGTTACTCGCTTAACGCTTGCTACTACCTCATCCATTGTTGTTCCTGCCAGATCAACTAGCTTACTACCAGCTTCAACTTTTTCAACCGAATCACTAATGAGAGTTTTGATTTCTTTCGCTGCGCTTGCGCTACGTTGCGCCAAATTTCGTACTTCTGATGCTACAACAGCAAAGCCACGTCCTTGCTCTCCGGCGCGTGCTGCTTCCACCGCAGCATTCAATGCAAGTATATTAGTTTGAAACGCAATGCCATCAATGACGCTGATAATGTCGACTATTTTTTTTGCCGATTCGCTGATGGAATTCATCGTGCCAACTACTTCTGAAACGACGTCCCCCCCTTTGCTTGCGACCTCGGATGCTGTTTTGGCCAAGCTATTGGCTTGGCGTGCATTGTCAGCGTTTTGTTGAACGGTGGATGTCAGTTCTTCCATCGACGAGGCGGTTTCTTCAAGCGAGCTGGCCTGCTGTTCAGTGCGCGAAGATAAGTCCATATTTCCTGTTGCAATTTGACTTGATGCCGTGGCAATTGTTTCTGTGCCAGCACGTACCTGATTGACTATAGTTAGTAATGAGCCATTCATGTCTTTCAGTGCTTGCAGTAACTGACCAGTTTCATCTGTTGAGGTAACTTCGATGATGCTGTTCAAATCGCCTGCGGCGACTGTTTGTGCAATTTTGACGGCTTTATCAATCGGCTGAGTGATGGAGCGGCTGATAAACCATGCAATAAATGCACCAGCAACCAAGGCAATGCTCGTGAGAGACAACATCAATGTACGCGCGAAATGATAATCTTCTAGCGCGGTTTCTTCGTCTTTCCTATCCATTTCGCGTTGCAATTCAGTGAACTCTTGCATAGCATCTTGCCATTTAGTTGTGGCTGGACCAGCTTCTTTTAAGAGAAATTGCGCTGCTCCATCTTTATCTGTTTTTGCCATTTCAATGAATTTCTCATTGAGAGGGCGAGCAGCACTCTGGTAATCTTTGATCTTTACAAGCAACGCTTTTCCAGCATCACTAAGGGGCATTTTTTCTAGTGAAGAAAATGCAGCGTTGTAGACTTTACGTGCATCATCAATTTTCATCCTTTGGATATTAGCTTCGCTTTCATCTGACAACATCGACACGGTACGTATCACGCGTGCAACGATATGCGTTGATATTTTCATATCCTCCGTATACGTCATCTTTTTGACATTGACATCCACAATATGACGAAGCGCGTCATTTGTCTTCCCCATGGCGTTGATGCCTAATGCCGCAATTCCTGCAAGGATGAAGAGAATCAGTCCGAATCCAAAGCGTAATCGTGTACCAATTTTTAAATTTGCAATATTCATTCGTAGTCTCCAAGAAAAAAATCAAATTGACAAATTAATTATGTATCGATAAACCATGTTGATTCGATTTTCTTATGACCTATGCCTGATATTGTCACTAAAAATTGAAAACTAAAAGCCTATTGTTGTTAAATCGACGCGATGTAATGATAGGAGGCACTTTCATAATAATTTTTAGCGTTTTTCGCAACCTTTAGGAACCTCATTCACACGAGAAAATACTTCTGTTTCCCCTGTAATTTCACTGCCAATAAAACTACGGACATAAAGATACCCATCTTTCAACCGTAGTTTGGTGTGATAAACCTTATTTTTTCTTGTATCAAAAGCCCATCCGTTCTTCCATATTCCATCCTCAAATTTCGTGGCCTCAAAGACCTGGCGATGACAATCCAGAGGGAGCGTGCGATGAGTGTTGTTTAGTTCAATATCCCACATGATGTATCCACAAAGTGCAGACAGTGGGCCATTATTATATGAAGAGCATCTTCGTAATTGAACAATGCCATCACCTTGCGCTGTTTTCCAGTAACCTAAAAAATTCTCTCCATCGTCGGCAGCAAAACAAAGCTGATACCCAAAAAGTATGCACAAGCCAAAGATTTTTTTGAAATTTTTCATCACATCACCTCAAAGGAAATTATGTATAACTATCAAAAGAAAAGAATTCATGTGAATTAACCTGAATGAGATGCCTCAGACTACTTTTGTTTTAGTCGGCTACTAAATTGAAGGTATTTTGAAAAGTGACGGAAATACATTTCTAAATACGCCGCAATATATTTACCAGCATTTTTGTTAGTTGCAGCTTTGCAGGTGTGTAAGGAGGAAAAAATGCGCGTACGAGTAATAACCAACTGCCTCTCAGTACGGATCGTTCGTGTGAAAACGCTTTGAAGCCGTAGTAGCCATGAGCATTGCCAATACCCGAATGATTCACCCCACCAAAAGGCAGGCCACTATGTGCATATTGTTGAACGCAATGGTTGATACAAGCGCCCCCTGAACTGGTCTTTTCTAACACTCTGCGTATTACGTTTTTGTTTCGACTCCAGATATATAACGCAAGTGGTTTAGGAGCGGAATTGATTTTATCGATGACTTCGTTGATGAGCTCATAACTAAAAATAGGAAGTACCGGTCCAAAAATTTCTTCATTGGTAATTTTTGCACTGGCAGGTATCTTGCCAAGTAAAGTCGGTGCGACATAACATTCGGCTTCATTATAAGTACCCCCGTAAAAGATACTGGCACCGGCGTCTACTGCATCGGTAATGAGCTTTCCGACGCGGGCTGTGTGGTTGATATTAATCATGCGGGACAGACTTGCGCTGGAACGAAGTTGCTCATTAGTACTGCCAAAACGTTCTTGAATAATTTTTTTGCAACAGCTGACAAATTCATCGTGAACCGAATGATGGACCAGAACGTAATCTGGTGCGACACAAGTTTGTCCCGCGTTGAGTAATTTTCCCCACATAATTACTTCTGCAGCACGAGTCAGATCCGCAGTTTCGTCAACGATTGTGGGTGATTTTCCACCCAATTCAAGCGTTACTGATGTGAGATGTCGAGAAGCTGCGGCCATTACTATTTTCCCGATAGATGGCGAACCAGTAAAAAAGATATGATCGAAAGGTAAATCAAGCAAAGTCTGCGCAGTCAGTGAACCACCTTCAATGACAGTGACTTCTTGAGGAATAAATACATCTTCGATGATGTTAGCAATCACTTTGTTAACAGAAGGCGTTAACTCAGATGGTTTCACTATCACCGTATTACCGGCAGCGACTGCGGAAACCAAAGGTCCTAAAACAGTATTTACTGGATAATTCCACGGCCCAATGATCAGGCAGCGCCCTTTGGGCTGGTACGCGATGTATGCAGATGTCCCCAGAGTAGTGATGTTAGATTGAGCTCGTATGGGGCGCATCCACTTTGATAAAGATTTCAGTGCGTGTCGAATTTCATCGATCACTGGTAATAATTCTGTTAACTCAACCTCAAGAGCTGGTTTTTGAAAGTCAATTGCAAATGCTTCGTATAACTCATTTCTTCGCGCAAAGAGAGAATCCCGAAGTCGAATAAGTTTGTCCTCTCGCTGGGCCTTTGTGGAAGAACGAAGTGCGAATGCCGTCGCTAGTTGTTCTTCAAAGCGTCGACCTATTTCATCTTTATCTGCTTCTTTTGGGGATGATGGTGAGTTCATTGTTGGCATTCAGGTTGAACCAGTATCCTGGGGTAAGTTGGGTAAGGCAGGCACTTCGCTACGAAGCAAGCGGTTAGTCAAAGATTTTGGCAATGCCAGTCCAAGTCGGACTAACCAGCGTAGTGTAAAAGGAAAAAGATAGTCAGATTTTTCCTTATGCATTGCATAAAGAATGTGACTTACCGCAAGCTTTTCCGAAATTTCAAATGGTGCCGGCATGCCATCATTCGCAGTCTGGGCTGTAGCAACAAAACCTGGGTAGACGGAGACGAATTTTATACCTCGATCACCAAATTCAATACGGCAGGTATCAATCAGGAGGCGTAACGCACCCTTAGCGGCTGAATACGGACCTTGCAGGGGGACGCCCAGAAAGCCTGCAAGTGAATTTGTGTGCACCACAAGACCTTTACGCTGCCGTGACATTTGATGCAGAACGGGGAAAAGGTAATTGACTGTAACATCGTAATTCGATCGCATATAAGCAGTAACTTCTTGCGCTGACATTTGACGCATATCCAAAGCGGGTGCACCACCGGCATTGAGCACAGCGACATCAATACGTCCTAATTGCCCGACAATTGTTGCAACAAGCTGTTCCGCTGCGTGAGAATTTTCGGCATTGACTGCGAAAGCCAGACATCGTCCCCCTTGGTGGATAATTTCGTTGGCTAGAGAGTCCAGAAGTTCTTGCCGTCGAGCAGTAGCGATAATATAAGCACCTTCGGCTGCAAGCCGTAAGGCCAATAATCGTCCCATACCTGATGAGGCACCAACGATTAGTACAATGTTGTGGTTGAAATTCACGTTGAAATCCTATCGGCGGGTTCTTTTGAAGCGCAGGCTCTCTACAAGCAACAAGACAAGCGCAATGGCTCCAAAACTCGTGCTGATCAACGGCACAGCACTCGCATCATCTCCTTGAATTGCTAGCGAAACTATCATTGGCCCGAATGCACTGCCTAATAGTTGAAATGCGGGTACCAAGGTAGCGACACGTCCCGTAGAATCTGCCCGGAACGCCAGTTTGATTTGAAATGGCAACAAGAGTAGCCAAGAAAAACCGAATACTGCGCAAGCAACAGCAAATGAAACTGTATTGCCGATACGCATTCCATGCGTCATGAGTACGGAGGAACCAAGCACGATGGTTCCAAACACAAGAACTGGTATCGCGTTGAAGTGGCGTACTGCAAATGTCGCTACAAGACCGCCGATAACTTGCATGACTAACACCCCAGAAAGCATGGTCTGTGCCGCTTGCGCATCAAATCCAACGTTTTTTCCGAGAGGTTCTGCATAGGCCCAGAAAGCCCCGGTTGCCGCCAATTGGAAAAAGACGATGATTAATGGAAGAACTGTGGCCACCGACCAGGTAAATCCAGAAGTTGATTTTTCTTCCAGTGGTGCCAAATAAACAGGCAATAAGAAAACAATTGCGCAGGGAAATAACGATAATACTGCTAAAACGGTGAACCCTCCTTGCCAGCCGCTTTGAGGAATCACGGCGATCGCAAGTAGTGCCCCTAAACCTGCTTGTGCTATGGTCTGAATGACAAAGAAAATACCTCCGACACGATCTGGATTTTCTGTCTGTACGATGATACTGGTTGTTCCCCACACCAGAATACCTTCCGCAAAACCAGCGATCGTTCGAACAAGGGCAACTTTTGTATCACCGGTGGCAAAAGTGGTCGCCAAGTCAGCCAGCATTGCTAAGATTGCCGCTACGATAGTAATTAATTTTAGCTGGCGAAGAGGCAACAACATTTCACTTATCAAAACCCCCAAGCCCAAAGCAATGATTTCGCCCATGGCGACTATCCCTATCCCTTCCAAGGTAACCGTATGTGACTCTACAAGTTCGCCAAGTAAAATTGGCTGCAGGCCCACCATCAGGACCGCAATAGTTCCGATTGAAAGTGCCGCAGCGATATTGCGGGAAGTAAGACTTGAAGCGTGATAAGTTGTCATAAATTTCCTTGGAATCTGACTTCAATAGCCTTTGGTTTCGTTGGGCAATTTGCCCTCGGAAAATCGTTGTGTAGCACGGCGCTGATCTTTCAATAAACGTCCGTTTGCAATGTATCGAACCAACCACGGTAGTTGCCGTACTGTTCCACCAGTTGCAACTGCTAGCACGTAGGCTTTAGCGCATTTTTCGAATAGCTCTGCATTCAGTGCCAGTCGTGAACAGGTCATGCCAAAACATACTGGTTCGCGATCGACCAACACAACATTGCCACCAAGACTTAAAGCGTGCGATAGAACTTTGCCTGAACGAATTGGGGTAGGCATCTTTCCTATGTGGCGCGCCTGCTCATCGAAAACTACCGGCAGAATCCCGCCAAAATCTGCGAGACAGTTTCCGAAATTTCCACCTCCCAGCGCAATTGCACCTACGTCACTTCGTGCACCGTAGATGTCAGCATGAATAGCTGCAATCGTCGTCTTGTGAGTCATTTCAAGCTCGATTACCGTTGGTTTTACGTCGTTCACACCACCAAACCACATTGATTTGCCGTCAGGCCAACGTATAGAAATACTCGCGGCTTTCCCAGATAGCAGTTTTTTGCCAACGAGTCTGTCGCGCGTTTCTAACCAGTGAAAAAAAAGTTTCTCTTGAGTGTCCATATTGTTAAACCAATTTAAATACGTCTTCAAAACGGTTTAAGGCGTCGTCTATCACTTCATCTGTATCGGCTAGACTGGTATAAATTCGGCTACCAGCAAGTGTCACCAAGCCATGCGCAGTGTACGCAGCCCCCATTTCTTCCATCATATGCTTGCGAGCTTTGGCTTCGTTCTTCACACGTATGAGTTTAAGTATATTGCTGGTATCAAGTAACAATACGCCGGCTGTTTGTAGATGCACGATGGATCCCATGTTGTAGGCTACGTACGGAAGTCCCAGGCGAGCGATAATTTCCTCAAGGCCCTTTCGCAAACGATCACCTGCACGACCAGCCACACCTGCCGCATTGGTTCGTTCTGCTTCCAATAAAGCGTAGTAACCTGCTGCACAAGATAGGGGATTTGCTGACAATGTACCACCAACAAAAGCACGTTTTGCATTGCTTCCTATACCACCTACGAGCAGCATCATGACCTCACGTCTGCCACCGATGGCCCCTGACATCGGGTATCCACCTGTCAGGCATTTTCCTAGAACTGTGATGTCTGGCTTTACGTCGAAATACGCTTGGGCCCCCCCCATTCCTAGACGAAAACCGGTAACAACTTCATCGAATATCATCAGCGCACCAAATTCGTCACAAAGAGCACGTACTTGTCGATTGTAGTCAGGGTGTACTGGGCGAGTACCACTTTCTGGTCCCAATGGTTCAAGCATGACTGCGGCGGTGCCACCACGCAATCTGTTGAGTTGAAGCTTGCGTCGTAGTGCGTCCAGATCATTTGGATTGCATTCTTGGGTATTTGCTGTTGCACCGCGTGGAATGCCGATGGCTTCCATTCGACCTGTACTAGGCAAGCGCATACCATAGACCAGTTGGTCACTCCAGCCGTGATATGCTCCGCCAATTTTGATGACCCATTTGCGGTTGGTATAAGCACGTGCTAGACGTACCGCACCCATCACTGCTTCGGTGCCTGACCCCAACAAACGCACCATGTCTACACCAGGCATATGCTTACATACCAATTCCGCTAGCTTAATTTCATATTCATGCAATAGTCCTGTTACCGGACCACATTCATCCAAGACGGTGTTCACCTTTTCCCGTACTACAGGATGGTTGGATCCAAGTAACGTGGGTCCTCCTGCCTGCAGGAAATCAATGTAACGATTTCCATCGACATCGGTCAGATGAGCGCCTTGGGCTTGACTGAATGCGAGTGGGAAAGGATGATTAAATGCCAGATTGTGTTGCACACCACCAGGAATGACTTTTTTCGCTTGCTCTGACATTTGTTTGGATTTTTTGCAGCGCTCATCAAAATATCGCATCACGTGTTGCATAGCCTGAGGCCTGATAGGGCGCATGGGCTGCTTAACAAGCTCATCGAAACGGCGATATAGTGTATCCACATCAGGCCATTCTGAAATGGCAGGTCGAGACAGTGTAGGAGAAATTGAAAGAGGAAGTTGGCTCATGGTAGTCATATTTGAATTGAAGGAGATGTGCTAATTTAGGTTTGTTCCAAAGCATGAAGGACGCGTTGCAATGCTGTCTTTAGTTCTGAATTTTTTTCTGCATGTGGATTGATGTGGAGTCGCAGTTGTTGGCGCGTCAATTGCTCCAGTGCTTCAACTGCCCTAACTGCCGAATCAATAGTGGTACCGCAGCACAGTACGCCGTGATTACGCATCAGGTAGGCATTCACATCGGGACGCAAGCTCGTTGCCAGTTTTTTTGCAAGCCAGGCCGTCCCGGATGGAGCGTAACCAACCAAAGGAATACAATCCCCTAAAATTTTCCTTAGGTTAGGGTCCATAATCTGTAGGCTCTCACCGAGCAAAGCACAAGCACTGGCCACCGGCTGATGTGTATGAATACTGCAATTGACATCGGGGCGTGCGCGCAGCACTTTCGCATGCAAGCTAGTTTCAACCGATGGCTGACGTTCACCATCAACTATCGATAGATCGGACAGCCTGAGTACGCATACGTCAGCAGCAGTCATGACGTGATAGTCGAGTGCTGAAGGTGTTACCACTATATTTTCTGCATCAATACGTAAAGCGACATTGCCACCTGTACCTGAGAAAAAGCCACGCTGAGATAAATCGTGGCAAAGATCAACCAGTTGTTGACGCTGTAGTTGGGCTTTCATTATGAGATTTCCTTCACTTGATTCAGGCGACGATAGAGTGGGGCTAATCTTTCGCGAACCTCTTTAAATGATTCAAACTGATCGTTATATAATCGACGTAAAGCGCTTGCCGGCTCATAGATGTGCCGAGTCTTGCGCAATGACTTCAAGTCGGAGAATTCAATCGCGCCTATTCCGACACCTGCGATATAGGCAGCACCGATTGCATTGGCTTGGATAGGGCTAGCGAGTTGTCGTATCGGTTGTCCTGTCACGTCGGCCATGATCTGACACCATAGATCGGACTGCGCTCCACCTCCGACTGCAGTGATCGTACCTGGGTCTCGTCCAAGCAGTTTCGCGAAAGGTTCCAGCATCCATCTCGTGTTCTGCGCCACGCCTTCCAGGAAAGCCCTGAAAATATCTTCTCTCGAATGCTCAAGTGAAAGGTTGATGAGTCCTGCACGCAAACTTGGGTCGTCTACAGGTGTGCGTTCACCAAATAGCCAAGGGGTATAAATCAATCCACGCGCACCGGCCGGAACCCGAGCGGCTATCTGATTTAACACGTCATATACGTCTGGGCGCTGCTCGTCACTTAACAGTTCATCTGGATGATATAAAATTCTATCGCGTAGAAATGACAGATTTGCACCTGCTGTTGACTGCAACGCCATGGCTAAGTAGCGCCCATTCACCGCACAAGGGACGGCGGCAATTTTTCGGCGGACATCTGTCTTCATAAAAGGCACGTGCGCACCGAGCCAAGAGGATGTTCCAAGATATAAGTGCGTTTCAAAATCATCGACTGCCGCACCCACCGCCACTGCAGAGTTATCAACGGCACCTGCGACGACGACCGTTGTCGGTGCCAAGCCTAAAACATCAGCAACTTCGGGAAGTAAAGTTCCGATGACATCTGTTGATTGAACAAGCTCCGGTAATTTTTCAGCATCGAAGCCCATCATCTTAATTAAGCTCTGGTCGTAGTGCATTTTATGCGGGTCGCGATTATCAGTAATCCATGCCGTTAGCATTGAATCGCGTGTGGCACAAAACCGCCCAGTCAAGCGAAGATTCATGTAATCTAGGACATTCAAGAACTTATAGGTAAGCTCCTGTCGTTCAGGTTCCTGGTCGCAAATGTATGCTATGTGACCGGCAGAATCTCTTCCTGATAGCGAAGGTGCTCCGCCAGTAAGGCGTAACCAGCGCCAAAGTTTAAGCGGCGCATACCCTTCGATATTGATGCCGCGGCCACGTACTCTTTTTGCGATGGAACTCGCGCCTCGCATATCCAGCCATAGCATGGCACGCCCTATGGCTTTTCCGGTTCTGTCAACGCATACCGTACCCTCAGTTTGCGTTGAACAGCAAACCGCGACAACACGACTACGTAAGCCAGCGTCATTTGCCAGCAACCTCCCCGCACTTAGTTGAAAGGCTGCCCACCAATCTAACGGGTCCTGTTCTGCACTAACGCCATTGACGTGTAACTTAACTGCATGAAATGACCAGGCGATCACCGTACCATCAATTGCTACTAAAGCGCATTTACAGCCTGATGTGCCGAGATCAACTGCTAACACCAATTGTTCATTTGGTGTGCGATGATCAGAGTTGAATTTGTTGAACATAGGATTAGAAACGTTTGACAACTGATAAGAAAATTGTATTGTTATCAGTAGCACGTACCTGATCCCCGTCCTGTACCAAGTACAATTCACGCGCCTTAGTATGGGTGCCGACCCAGTCAACATTCCATTCGTAACCCCAGTGTTTGTGGGTCAAGCCTATGCGATAGTCAGAAAAATCTGCTTCACTGAAATTTGATATTTTTTGGTACCCAGCATGTAAATTTAATGTGGTTGCAGCGGAGACATTGATCTTATAGTCTATATCCAGCAGCCAACTTCCTCTTGAACCGTGTTCTCCACGTGCATAACAGGCAAGTGCAGCTTGAGGGTCAACTGCAAATTGCAACATTGCACCGCATACGCCACCTGTATTGGCGCCACGGTATGTTTGTGAAAGTACATTCAGGGCACGTGCTTCTAAGGCCCCGTAGCCGATTTCAATGACAGCAAAACTGGTGTTGTAATTGGTTGAACGCACATTACCCGGCGTGAAAGTATCAAAATCAAAAGTTTGTGGCGCGTCAAACTTTGCCCCCGGAAACATCTCATAGGCCACGCCAGTACCAAAATGCCAAGCCTCAGGATCGCCAAACCGATAGCCGCCAGCCAGCGTCATACTCATCCCATTTCCTTGAGTAAATTGCTTTTTGCTTGCAGTACCGATTTCTGCTAGTGCGACCAAACCACTTTCATGGGCAGCTTGTACGCTCAACTTCAAGCCAGGGTTTTTTAATGAATCGGATATACCGCGCGTCCGGACATCGGACATGAATGTGAGCTTCGTATCGATGGCGACGTTGGCGGTTTCCATGTCTGTGGCATCAGCAAAAGAACTTACTGAATACGCTGAACATACGCCGCATACGACAAATGAAATGAGGGATTTAATCTGCATGAAATGTCTCCAAGATGTTTAAGTTTTTAACGCTTGCAGATGGGTGCGGCTGGTAATGCCGCAACACGGGACAATTGCTCTGTCTGTCCAAGGATCTCGGCGCCCACATAGGCACGCAAATACAAGGTGCTGGCCTTGACACGAATCACACCCTTGTATTTTTTCTTATCACGTGGATCATAGATCCAGCCATCTCTCCAAGCATCGTTGTCATAACGGTCAAGCTTGGCTATACGAACACCACAAGTATCTGCAGGTGTTCCAGCGTCTTTATCCCAAACGATGTGCCCGCATAAAGTGCCAGTTCGGTCAGGGCATGCTTGAAATTCAATAACCGCATCTCTTTGTTCTGTCAGCCATAGTCCTTTAGCATCTTCCGGTGTGGCGGCAAAACTGGAAGAGGTTAATAACACGGCAATAACTAATATGAAGCAACGTCCATTATTCATAATGAGTTTCCTTAATTTGAGAAAAATCAAGTGGGTGGCATGATAAGTTCACCCTTGCGGTAGTTAAAGCTATAATATAGTTATAACTATTATTTTTAATTATATAGTCATGGCTACCTTTTGCAAGAAATATGTAGTCATGACTACCTTTTTTACCACACTCGTCTTGGGATACGCCGAGTGACCATTACATAATGACGATAAAACCAGTGACACAAGATTCAAAATGACCCAACCTTCCAGTGCGACAAAACCTTCACTTGTCATGAAAAAACCCCCGGCACAACAACGTGCTGCGGCGACCTATGAGCGCATTCTTGATGTCACCGCTGAAACGCTGGTTGAAGTAGGCATTGAACGTTTATCGACCAATCTGGTGTGTGAACGCGCAAGTCTTAGCCCTCCCGCTCTTTACCGGTATTTCCCCAATAAATATGCTTTATTGCATGAGTTGGGTTGTCGTTTGATGCAAAGGCAAAACGAGCTTATTCCGCTCTGGATCACGCCTGAAATATTTGCTGGGACGGAAAGTGAGTTAGAGACAGCCCTAACGAATTTGATACTTGAAACCTATTTCGTGACAGAGCGTACTGTTGGGGGGATGTGGATAATGCGCTCGATGCGGGCGGTACCTGTACTGCATGAGGTGCTACTTGAATCTCATAATCAGGTAACTGAAATCCAAAGCCAATTGCTGTCAGAAGCTTTCCCGACGATTGATATACAACAACTGCGTCTAATTTGCCGTGTCGCAGTAGAGCTGATCCATGCCACTGTTGAGTTGCTTTTTGATGAGGCGCTCGACAAGCGAGGCGCAGCGGCAGTGAGTGCTGCCATGATTTCAAGTTATGCGCAACGTATTCAATCTTCCTCAGGTGATGAGTAATCTGGTTTTATTTCATTAGCGACGGCAGAAATGGGTGTGTCTGCACTAGCTTTAAAATTAAGGTGTATCACTCCAATATCCTGCTTGCAAAATATGCAGGATAACGTTTAAACGTGGGCTAATATTCGATGTAAATTAGGCCGTTTGGTGGGGCAGTTTTAAATGCAAATCAACAGATACTGCGTATTCGCATGAAATAAGCCAATGATTGACATCGAATACCACCATCAACCTTAAACAATTGATTTTTTGGATGTGATCTATTCAGCCGTCATCCATACGATTATTTTTTGACTGACGAATCCCTGGCAGGTAACAGCGGATTGCTGTCGTTGATGTTCTACTGCGACTGCCCGGAACATGCCCTGAAGCGACATTCGAGGTTCTACTTTGCAGTCATTCAACAGCCAAAAGAATGGGGTTAAATACCTTCGATACTATTGCAACTCCGATGGTTTACGATCCTTCTGAAACATTGATTTCTTGTTTCGGCCAAAGCGTGTTGGGATAGACTTCAGGTGTAATAAACCAAACATTGGCTCGTCCCTCACCGCCGGGATTGATACTTTCAACATCAATAAGTTCATGATTGACAGAAGTCAGGTAGCCATCTTTGATTTCATCTTGTGGCCGATATCCTGAGGTGATTGATCTATCCTTACCGCCATCTTTGGTTGAAGTTAATTTCAAGAGAATTTATGCATCAGGTGATCGGTTCATGTCTTCTCAATTTTTTTTGTACCGCTGTCTGCAACATGCCGAGTTGCGACATTAATCCGCCCGTTTCCGGGACTGTAATTCAGGATCATAAAGCTTTATCGGGCGGGATCATTACTTATAATTTCTTCCATGCATCCGCCGCTGTCATCACTTGCAACTGATTAGAATCCCGTATTTTAGAAAACTCTTCTTCTGATAAGGGACCTGAAATTTTTTGTGTTGCGGGATCGATTAATATCCATCCGTCTTTATCGCCACGGAATGTTGCATATCGTTCTGCCGCGATTAATTTATTATCCCAAGCCAGGCGAGTTACTGTTCCTTCAATTGCACCACCACCATCCTGATTCTTGCCGTTGGGGCCAACAAGATAAAATGTAAGTCCATCCTCCCGATGAATCAGACAACGCCCCATATATTTAAAGCTCCGAGGATGGCTCTCTTGAGATGCTAATTGATGGCTTATTTAAAATGCAAATGAGCTGCACCCCAATAGCTGGCGCATTTGATGCCAATACGCAAAGTGGCGCTAATGAGGTTTTTCATGCTCAAGTATTGCGCGCATTTGGCTTGGTAATAAACCTGCTGACCACCGCTTGAATGCGCGGCGAAAGCTACGTGCGTCACTGTAACCAATAGCTTGACCAATTTCATCGATACTTAGCTTCGTATTGCGTAAAAGATCTTGTGCACGTTCAAATCGTGTCTCATCCAGTAATTCACTGTAAGACACGTTTTCTGCGTTTAGATGCCGTCTGAGAGTGCGTTCACTCATATTTACTTCTTGTGCGACCTGGGCGAGAGTCCGCGGATTGACAAGGCTAGAATGCAAACGGGTGTTGACGAATTCGAGAATGTCATTTTTATCAGTTGGATTTCTGATTAAACTACCTAGTTGCTTTCGTACCAGACCACAGGTAATTCGGTCGTAACCATTCAACCGGACTGCAAGCCAACTAGATTCGCAAATCATGCGGTTGACAGGTGCGCCAAATTGAATATCACAGCGAAAAAAATCACGATAGATGTTTGCATGCCCGGGCTTTGGGTAGGTCAGTTCTATGCGGTCAGGACTGAATCTGTCCCCGACCAAGTAGCGTGATATGGCAACGGCACTTGAAAAACTTTCCTCAATGAGAAATGGCTCTATGGCTTTATCAGAGTATTTTTGATAAATCTCCACCACCATTTCATGCTCGTTGAGCGAAATTAGATGTTCAACAAGCGCGCCCACATCCCGTTGATGATCAATGCCATACGATATTGCTTCACCAAAAGTCTCACACGTAAGCATCGCCAGACCTGGTACTCCCCATGAGACAGGCGATTGACGCCTCCCCGCCGAAATACCAAGTGCAGGATCTGCCAATATTTTTTGTGTTCGTACAATAAGTTGTCGAATCTGGCGATATGACAATCTAACGTCTAATTCGAGCAAGTCATGATGGTCAAAGCCCAGACCTCGACACAGCCGTTTCAGAGAGATTCCACGATCACCCGCCAAACCTAATAACGCACGTGCTACGTTGGGTATGAGATTCGCATTGGTGTCGAACTCTGCTCTCGATGGTGCAGCAACGGGTAGTATTTTCTTCCGCATAACTATTGGCTTATCAGACAAGATTAATTGCAACAATATAAAAAATATTCTCAATAAAGACGTTGAGGCTCAACAATCTAGGCGCATCAAGGAATGCTATTGGCATCACAAAATTACAAAATGAGGTCAAGAGTACTATTTAACACCAATCATCACTTTTTGTGTCCGATATTGATCCTATTTTGACCGTAAATGTCCTATGTCAACAAATCCTCTGGTTTTATGCTTCAAGGCATACCGTGATAAATAATAGGAGATGTGGACCATGAATCAAATTTCAAATGCAGGAATTGTTGACTGCGGCGAAGCAACATGTATTATCGGTGCTGGCCCGGGGGGACTTAGTGCTGCAAGAGCACTAAAAGCGCAAGGATTACCGTACGAACAGTTCGAGCGACATACCGATGTTGGCGGACTCTGGGATCCGTGCAATCCTGGTACACCGATCTATGACTCAGCACATTTCATATCATCACGCGATCTGTCTGGATTTCTGGGGTTTTCCATGCCTAAGGAGTTTCCTGATTATCCTTCGCATCACCAGATCCTTTCTTACGTTCGCAGTTTTGCAGATACATATGACATTCGAAATCAAATTCAATTTGGCATCGGTGTAAATCATATCGACAAGGATAACGAGGGGCGCTGGGTTGTCGCTTTAAGTAATGGAACAAATCGCAGATACAAAGCGGTCATTTGTGCCACCGGTACTAACTGGGACCCCAATATGCCTACGTTCAAGGGAAATTTTAAAGGTGAATTGCGGCACTCCGTGACCTACACATCAGGAAACGAATTTCGTCAAAAAAGAGTACTGATTGTAGGGGCTGGCAATTCTGGGGCAGATATCGCCTGCGATGCAGCAACATTTTCTGATAAGGCATTTATCAGCATTCGCCGAGGTTACCATTTTATTCCTAAACATATTTTTGGTATGCCAACGGATGAATTTGGAGAGTCAGGGCCACATTTGCCGATATGGTTGGCGAGACCAATTATGACTACATTGTTACGAGTGATCACTGGTAAATTATCACGATTTGGATTACCCATGCCGGACCACCGCTTGTTCGAGAGTCATCCTTTAATGAACTCGCAGTTACTACACCACCTACAGCACGGGAATATCACTGTAAAGCCTGATATTTCACATTTTGAAGAAAGTGAAGTTATCTTTGTTGATGGTTCCAGAGAAAAAATAGATATTATTTTATGCGCTACGGGCTATAAGTGGAGTTGTAAATATGCCGCTGATTACTTTGAATGGAAGGGTGGCCGCCCGCAACTTTACTTGTCGATGTTTAGTCGAGAACACCGGAATTTGTTTGGTATCGGCTATCTGGAAACAAATTCCAGTGCGTATAAGCTATTTGATACGCAAGCATTTATGATTGCCTCTTATATTAAGTCGCAGACGAGTAAGCCAACCAGTGCAGCACGATTTGATGCACTGATTCTTGGCGACAATCCCGACCTGTCGGGTGGCATTCGTTTCGTCAATTCACCAAGACATGACGTCTACAATGATGCGCATACCTTTAAGACATATCTTCGAAAGATCAGGTCAAAGATGGGATGGGAAGAGCTATCAGAAACAATTTATGATCGCATGAAAGTCCAGCTCCACTCTAAAGGTAACAATACCTCACCGACTGTAAAACTTGTTGCATCACCATCAAATGCCGGAAGAGTCTGTAAATGAAAAATACTCTCGACTGCAAGGGGTGGTTTGCTGTCATCACTGGTGGCGCTGGCGGAGTTGGTCTCGCAATTGCGAGTCGTTTAATCGCGCGGGGAGTGCATTGTCTATTAGTGGATGTCAATGAAAATAGTCTCGAACAAGCGATAAAAAGTCTTGGACCAATGGCGCATGCACACCTTGCCGATTTGACGAATCAACAATCGGTTGATGGTCTTGTCGAGCGCATAGCCAATGAGTTTGGCAGACTTGATATCTTGGTCAATAACGCTGGCATTACCAATACGACGCCGTTTGAGCAAAGACCCATCGGATCCATCTTAGGTGAGATAAATATCAATTTGCAGGTACCTGTAATTTTGACACACAGATTACTCCCACTGTTGCGTCAGGCTCGAGACGGTAGGGTAATTTCCATTGTGTCTCTTGGTGGAATATTTCCGCTCCCAGAAACGAGCGTTTATTCGGCAACAAAATTTGGCCTGCGTGGAGCGATGCTTTGTCTTGGCTTGGATGGTCCTCGACTTGGTGTCAAGTTCGGTATTGTCAATCCATCAGCGACTGAAACACCCATGCTGATAAGAGAGGCGATTAGCGGTGGTAATAAACTTCAATTCATGGACCCACCACAAACTGCAGATGAAGTGGCTGCAAAGGTAATCCATATGTTGGATAAACCCTGTCTTGAGCTTTACGTACGGCAAGGCGAATCCTGGACCGTGCGATTGGCTATGCTGGCACCAAATCTGCTGGGCCGCGCGATACCAATGTTCCGACGACAAGGGGAGGCAGGTCACAAACGGTACATCGATTCACTGGTGAAACGAGGCTTGATTCACCAAGTGAATGGAGAATGGCAAATGAGATGAACTCCACCTTGTTATTTTTGCTCATCGCCTTCTTGATTGGCCTGTGGTTGCGGGGGGTACTGTACGCAGACGATACGGTGCTCATCGATGGAGGTGGATAAGTCGTGAGCCATTATCGCCCACCCCGCAACGGCAACCATTGTGATTCGGCAGTGTAGTGTCAGTGTATCAGCGATATCTTATATTTGAATTTTTGATAATTCGCAGGATTGAATGAGACATATTTAGAAGAGGTAAACGTGAAAAATACCGTTTTGGTCACTGGAGGAAGTGGCTATGTCGCATGCCATTTAATTAGTCAATTGCTGGAAGGTAATCATCTTGTTCATGCTACCGTGCGTCGCCTTTCCAATCAATCGAAGATTGGTCCATTAGAGGCCATGCAGAAAAAGTATCCGGGTCGCCTACGATTGTTTGAGGCTGACCTCCTGAAAATTGGCTCCTTTGATACTGCGATGGAAGGATGTTCAGTTGTCTACCACGTTGCATCACCATTCTTGATGCCAGAAAAAATTAAGGATGGACGGCAGCAAATGTTGCTACCTGCATTGTTGGGAACTCGCAATGTTCTTGCGAGCGTCAATCGAACCACATCGGTTTGTCGAGTCGTACTTACATCGACAGTTGGTGCAATTTTTGGTGATTATATTGATGTCGTCAGCATGAAAAATGGAACGTTATCGGAAGCGTATTTTAATACTAGCAGCACAATAACGAACAATCCATATCACTTTGCGAAGGTGAGTGCAGAGCAGGAGGCTTGGAAAATCTGTGAGGCTCAACATCGTTGGAGTATGGTTACGATTAATCCCGGCTTAATACTCGGTCCCTCTCTAACGCCTTCCTCTGAATCAGGAAGCCTTTTCCTGCTGGACGAGATGATGAAAGGTTGGTTTTTTTACGGCGCACCTAATTTAAGTTTTACAACGGTAGATGTTAGAGATGTTGCTCTCGCCCATATCCGAGCAGGAGAAAACGTCGAAGCGACCGGCCGGTACATTGTTGCTGCATCGCAGATGACCACATTTCAAGACTTTGCAAAGATTATTAGGTCCGTCCATAAAAGGCCTTATTTGTTGCCGACCAGCCAAATCCCAGATTGGCTTGTCAGAGTCATTGGGCCTTGGTTTGGGCTAAAACAAGACTACATCAAAAAACATCTTGGGATACGCTTTCCAGTGGATAACCAACGAAGTCTGGACGAACTAGGTCTCGTATATAAACCTATTCAAGAGACATTAATCGATCACTATCGCAGTTGGGTTAAATGATTGAATCTCGTAAAAATTTAGTTTCTCACTATCTTTAATCAGCGTGTAATTAGATATTTTTGCCTTAGTTCCAGAGTATGTGTATTTTTTGCGTGACACTGCAGTCAGTGCATGCTCTTGAACTAAGGCTTTCAACTATTTTCGATAGTCGTCCACACCTTGTCGGCGCTTTGCGGAGGCAAAAAATCTCCGACGATACTAGTCCGACGGAGCAAGATCAACGTCAAGGTGGAATACTTTTTTCAGATTAATCACGATGACATTCTGTCAGATTTAATTGCTTGCAGGAGACCAGCTACCGTGTAGCGACATACGAAGGCGGAACGGCACCTTGACGCGCGCAACTGGGCCTGCAGCCATGTCACGCGAATCGATGATCACCAACTCGCTACTTTGGGTACGCAACCGGTTCATCACCGCGATCACAAAACCATCACCTTCTTCTGCATCCTTCGAACGTGGGACAAAAATCGGTTCTTGGAAACATTCAGCATCGCCGCCGAACCACGTCGATACCTCGCCGGTTTCCACATTGACATGAGCCAATTGGTTGAAAAATTGGAACGGTGGCGCTCCCAGCGCCATCCCGTCGTAGGGCAGTGTCGGATCGAAAGCCAGCATGAAGCCATGACGATAGCGCTGCCCGGTATAACGCTCATCGCAACGTGGGAACTCACATGGGAAGTCGGTGATTGGTTGTGGTTCGACCGTGGTCTCTGGCTGGTTTAAATCGAACTTCCAGCGCATCAGCCCCGATTTCAGAGATTCTGGCGACGGCACGAAACCATCGGCCTGCGGGAAGAAATAGAATACGTTGCCAGACGTGACGGGCATGTCGACATAGATGACATTGTCCTCCTCGAAGGAGTTCAGTGTATGCCCTTGGAAGCTATCCGCCGGACCCGTGAACCAGCGTACATCCTCAGCACAACCGTTGCGCGGCAGCACGCCGAACAGTTGCGGCAGGTCTGGCTGCCACTGGAAGTGCGGACCGCCTTTCTTCATACGCTCCACATCGACCGTTAGCGGAATCACGGGGAACACCACGTGGTGCTTAGTAACAGCGAAGTCGTGAATCATGGCCGCATACGGCGCTTTGAACCAGACTTGCCGCTGCAGTTTCCCCTGCGCGTCAATCTCGTAATACACGATGTCGGGTGTACCGTCGCCTTTTGCCTCATAGGCAAAGCACAGCAAATCGCCAGTGCATGGATCGACCTTGGGGTGTGCCGTAAAGGACACCGATTTGACTTGGCCGTTGAAATCCCAAACGCCGATTGTCTCCAGCGTTTCCGGATTTAGTGCATACGGCAGGCTATCTTCTTTCAATGCTAGCAGTACATCGTTGTGACGCAAGACCGTCGTGTTGGCCGTGCTGTTGTTTTCTGCGGCCAGCTGATCGTTGGTATATACGTTGCGATACAGTCCGTTAAGCGAACGGTGTTCGCGGCGTTGTGCCTGCAAGCGTTCGGTCTCGACGTAACGGCGTTTCAGGCTAACTCGGCTGTCAGAAAATTCAAATGCGGTAACGATGCCGTCACCATTGAAGAAAATGTCAGTACCCAGCATTGGTGGGTAAGCAGGATCGGGGGCGACTTGATAGAACGTTCCACAGATTTGTTCGGGTACTTTGCCTTCGACGATCAGATCGCTGACACTGGCTTCGACACGGCTGGGTTCGTAGAGCCCTACGAATTCCGGAATGGCTGGAAACTGCATGGTAAATCTCCTAAATTTAAACTGAACTATTTCGTTTAGTGATCAATAAATTTTAAGTTAGCGAAAAGCGTAGTGCTTTGTTAGAAAGGATATAGGCGCGGCTCATGCTGGATCGAAACCCAGTGGTCTACCGTGAGTTCGGCAATGATCCAGTCGCTATTGAAGCGCCCAATGCCGCTATTCTTTTCGCCACCAAACATATTGTTCGGGTCATCATTTGGTGTGATATCGTTCACGTGTGTCATGCCAGCGTTGATCTGGCGAGCAAAGCGTGTGCCTCGTGCTTCGTTACCGCTGAATACCGCACTTGATAAACCAAATTCGGTGTCGTTAGCCAATTGCAAAGCTTGCTGCTCGTCGGCGGCTCGGATAATCGATGCGACTGGGCAAAATTGTTCTGCTTGCGCCAACGCCGAGTCATTGCGTACGTCGACAAATACATGCGGCGGTAGCAACAGGCGGTCTACCTTACCACCTAGCACCAGTTTCTCACCGGCCTCACGCGCAGCGGCGATTCGTGCCACAGCGCCTGCCAATTGACGTTCGTTGATCAGTGGGCCAATCACCGTGGCGGCATCGTTAGGGTCGCCCACTCGGAGTGCACGTACGCGTTCGACGAAGGATTCGACGAAACGGTCGTAGAGCTTGTTATCGACGATAATGCGGTTGGTACTCATACAGATCTGGCCTTGGTGCAGGAAGCGTCCTACGACGGCAGCATGCACAGCGCGGTCAAGGTCGGCATCGTCAAGTACTACCAATGGCGCATTTCCTCCCAACTCCAATCCGACGCGCTTGAGAGTCGGTCCAGTCATGGCTAGGGAGCCAATGTGACGGCCGACACGTGTCGATCCGGTAAATGAGATAAATTTTGGTACGCGGTGCAGCGTAAATGCATCGCCAATATCCGCCACTTCGCCGATCACGACATTCAAGAGCCCAGGCGGTAAACCAGCTTCTTCATAAATTTTGGCCAGTAGCAAGCCGCCAGTGACAGGTGTATCGTCGGCCGGTTTAACTACGACGGCGTTTCCCAAAGCCAGCGCTGGCGCGATCGAGCGGTTCGACAAATGCATCGGCCAGTTCCATGGGCTGATCACACCGACTACGCCGAGTGGCTCGCGGTAGACGCGGCTTTCTTTACCAGGTACGTCAATCGGTAGGATGCGGCCAGCGACGCGGCCCGGCAAACTGGCGGAGGCCAGCATACAAGCATGTACCGCGCCAACCTCCATATTGGCTTTCATGCGTGTGCTACCTGATTCTCGAATCAGCCAATCCACCAATTCTTCGCGTCGGCGGTCGACGATCTCGGCAGCTTTCAACAGAATGGCCGCGCGTGCCGAAGGCAGCGTGGTCGCCCAGTCTCGCTGTGCTTTTTGTGCAGCCAGATACGCGTCGTCGAGGTCGCTCGTATCCGCCAGTGCGATTTGCGTCAGTAAACTTCCGTCGAAAGGATTGCGGTCGTCGAGTGTCTTGCCGCTCGCACCGGGTCTCCAATTGCCACCAATGTATTGTCCGGTGTAGGCTTGTTGCGAATACGCTAAATTACTCATTTACTTCTCCGTTGGGTTGAAATACAGTCAATCAGATTGTTCGCCGCGCTAATGAGTTTTTCGGCACACGTCGCGGCATCCGGTGCTTCTTGGGTTTCCTGCTGTATTAGGCGCGATCGCTGTAGCTGCACCGCCCACCCGACACAGGCTAATGCGGCGTCTGCAGCGACTTCGTCAGTCTCTCGGCTCGCCACCAGCAAGCCGGTTTCGACAATGGTCTGGCAATAGCGGAGATGTTGTCGTGATGACGTCTCTTCAACGAGTCCTCTGGCCAGATGTCGCATGCGCCGCGCCAGTCGGCGTGTCTGCGCGTCTGCACTGATCGAATACAGTTGCATGCTCAACCATGCAAAGGCGACCCCAGCGAGCATCGCGGCCGCCTGCGCGATCACGTCGCTGCTGAGCTCCGGCAACGGAAATGTAGGTTGTGCGACAAGCAGAAATGACATATTCATATCGATGGCGATCTTTGCCGTACTCGGTTGTGCCATCATTACCGCGCCCAAGGTTAAGAATGGAATCAACATCAGCACAGTGGCGACGTAACTGCCGGCTGCAGGCGGGGCGAGCACGCGAAACGTCATACCTAGTAAGGCACCGGATAGCGTCCCCCACATCACTCCTCGTAGCGCATGGCTGGCGCGCTCGTTTGAAGAAAACAAGGAAGAAAAAATTGCCGCCGTCATTACCATGATTGGACCGTGCTTCCAGGCGCTTAGCAGCCATACTGCTCCGGCCATCAACAGCGCTGTGGATGGCCGAGCCGCAGCAGTCCACACCAGGTGCCAGTCGGGCAGCACGTCCCCCATCAGACCGTGTCTTGGCTGTGTATGCGGTTCTACGCTCACGACGGTCTCTGCCATCGCTGCCATCGCTTGCCATAATTTTTGCCGGTACACGTGCAGCAAGCGTCGTTCCGTCAATGATCCCGCGGCATCGTTATCCAACACTTTTTCGAGTTTGCTGGACTCGCGCAACAGTACTTTTCGACGTGCGCGGCCAGTTCGATTGTCGCGGGCCTCAGTAGGCAAATTACACCAGCAAAGGCAGTCATCTACCATTCGTTCCACCCTTGCTTGTAAATCAAAGCTAGCACCTCGGACGCTAAAGAAATATGAGGAGGCGGCCGAAACCAGAACGCCGATGGTGGTCGCGGCCATGCGTGCGTATGCCTGGGTGAAATCAGGATCAGCGTCCGTCAGCGAGAACAAACCAACCACCGAGGCGGTATAGCCCGCTAACACTGCGGCGTAACTCCGAAAATGGCGAAGCGTACTGCCTACACCCGCGCACAGCATGACCCAAAGCACAAGCGCGAGCAGCAGCGCCGTTGGGTTATCGAAGAATGCTATCAACAATACTCCACCAATCAGCGCGCCGACCGTGGTGCCGATCAGCCTCGCGATGCAGCGCTCAATGAACAAGCCTCGGGTCGGCTGTGCGACCAGCCAAACGGTCATCGCCGCCCACCAAGGGTGGGGCAAATCCACTGCTGCTGCACAGGCCAGCGACACCACTGCTGCAACTGTGGTGTGCACCGCGAATAACAACGTTGCGGAATGAGACCGCAAAGCAGAAAGGAGGGATCGAAAATTCAGCACGCTAGGTTCTTTTTTTAAAAGATTAATATATAACTGTACGATATAGTTCAGTTATATCGTTTACTTCCTGCTCAGGTCAAGTAAAATGTACGCTTTCGTTCAGATAAAAATCGGAGAAATTGAATGCGTGTCAAGACCGAAGCAAGGCGTCTCGCCTACATCCAAGCTGCTAGTAAGCTCTTTCTGGAGCATGGTTATGCCGACGTTTCCATGGAAAAAATTGCAGCAGCAGCAGGTGGTTCAAAAGTGACGCTCTACGGATACTTTGCCTCGAAAGAGGAGTTGTTCGAAGCATTTGTCGTCGAAATTGGACGCGGCAAAGCACAAGGGCTGCAAGATACGGCAATTAATGTTGCCGATCCGGTCGGAACGCTCCGCAGCCTGGGTTTGTCCTATCTGCGACTGGTGACTGAGCCGCAAATCGTGACGCTGGATCGGCTGATCATTAGCGAGTCGCGCCGCTTTCCTCAATTGACAAAAATCTTCTACGACCATGGTCCGCGCAGGGTGATCGGTATACTCGCTCAAGCTTTGGCCAAGATAATCGATGGTCAATTGACTCAAGAACAAGCATGGCTGCGCGCCTTGCAATTCAAAGCACTGTGTGAAGCCACCATCCTTGAACGACAACTGTGGTGTCTTGATCCACAGCCGACCGCGAAAACACTCAAGACAGCGGTAGAGGGAGCAGTGACCGTCTTCCTAGATGGTGTGACCCCACGCCTCAAGCTGGCGCCAGCACTCAATACTGTACGGAAATCGTAACTGTTCGCCCTTTCCAAACATTCGCGCCGCCAGCCAACGATGGCGCTGCGCGGACGCGAGTCGACTCCCTCTGTGCTTTTATCTTTCATATTTTGTCTCCGATGTTGATGTGGGCTAACCTACAGAACTGGTCTGCAGGTAGCGTCTTTTTTGTGTGTTTTTCGGGATGACTCAGGTGCGCGCCGGCTTGGCAGGTAAGGCCGCTGTTCGTGGTTGTCCGTTTCCGGCGGTGACGACCAGCGCGATCAGCAGGCAAACGGCATAGATGCCCGCGGACAGCCAGCCAACCAGTCGGTATGACCCGTCACCAACGATCGACGCCGCCACCACCGGGCCAAGTCCCTGGCCGACAAAAATCGCGGCATTCGCCAAGCCAGTCAATCGTCCAGTGGCATCGAGTTCTGCCGTCAACGCGAAGAGATAGGTAAGACCAAAGAACCAGACCGCCATCACCATCGCCGCCGCGCTAACGTAAGCCAGTTGCGATTGACCGTAGACGATACCAAGTGATGCAATGATAGCGCCAGCGAACCCGATCATCTGCGCTGGTCGGTGTCCGAGGCGCTTGCCAATGATGCCTGCCATCCCAGCGCCAGCAGCACCGGCCAGAATACTGCCGCCCAGAATTGCACCGATGGTCGGCCCCGCCATTCCGAGTGAAACGCCGATCCGTTCCTGATACAGCCACAGCACGCCGTGCCCCGCGAACAGCATGCAGAACAGTAGCAGCAGCAAGCCCGATTTTGTCGTCAACGAAGGTGTTGGTGATGGCGCAGTTCCTGCTCCATCTGCCAAGACGTGTCGCGGTATAAGTTTGGTCATCGGCAGCACCAACAACACCATGAGAGGGAAAGACCAGAACACGGCGTCAATACCGCTGGCGTTAATCAGAATCGGCGCCAGTGCAATCGATATCGCGCCCCACAGCAATAACATGATGTTCATTGATGCGTAGGTCTGATCTCGGTTGCGGCGATGGACCGAGGTCGCGTACACAACAGCCTGCGCAACCCCGCCACCGGTCCCCGCCATCCCACGCGAAAGGCAAAGTACCCAGTATGACGGTTGCAATGCACTGAGGATACTCCCTGCCGCTAATAGCAGCAGCCCGAATTGGCAGAGCAGTCGACGGTCAACGCGGTTCACCATCAATGCTGCGGCCCCGCAGCCAAGCGCCATCGTAATTAATTCGATGCCGAACATCATCCCCATTTGCTGCAAGCCCAATCCCCAGCGGTCGACTAATGCACCACCGAGCACGGGCTGCATCTGTAAGGTGCCAACGCCTATTATCATTATGAATCCAAGCGCACCCAAGGTCGCTTTACTGTCGATACGCTCAATCGCGCTCATATACTCTCTCCTGTTGTTCATCAAGGCAGTCCGGGTGTGTTCAGAATTCGTAGGCATAGCGCGCCTGCAAAATCCAGCTATTCCGTGTCCGATTGCGCACTTTGCTTTCGGTGAAAGTATTTATCCAGAGCGCATCATGCTTGCCGCCATCACGGTCTATGTTGAACATCATGCCTGGACCGATGCCGAACACTTGCTCGCGCGACTTATCGATACTGACGTGGTTGATCTCATTGTCCGAGACCTGCTTGAAGTAATAGCCGTTCACTCCAGCCCTGACCTTGGGCGCAACTTCATACGAGGTGCTGAAGTTGATCCATGCAGCGCGACCAGCCTGTGTATCACGCACCGGCGTGCCCTCGAACGCTAACGGCGCACTTGAGGCTGGCTTGTCGTTGCGGAAGTTGTACAGATAATGCAGACGCCAGCTGACCTCCCAGTTGCTGGTGGGGAACCAAGTCGCGGACCAGTACGGATTGATGGAGTAGAACCCAGCTCCCTGGTTAATATCGCGGTGTTCGTCGTATTTACCGGTCGGTAGCAGTACGTCGAATTCTAGTCGTTGCACAAACACCGGACCTCGCGGTCCCATTATCGGCTTGAACTGTAGACTGGGCCCCATCGTGATATCGCCCAGACTAGTGCCACTGCCCTGAAGTACTGCCCCAGGCTGGCCAAACTTGGTATCGAGGGAAACTACGGGCAGCAAAAAATTGAAACCAAGCGTCGCGCCCATAACTTCAACTGGTGAGGTGTAGGAAAAGTGATTGACCAGGGTTGTTGCGTTAATTCTCGGATTATTGAACACCGGTACGTTATTACCTTGATCATCCTTGATTTCACTGCCATTTGCATAACGCAGTGTGGCAAGATAGGTCCAGCCGGGTGACATCCGCGAGAAACCATCGACAAAAGTAGTGCCGCCAAGATTAATGCTCTGTGGTTGCGACACGGTCGGTTGAATGCCCATGGTTTGCGCATGGCCTGCGGTGGTGACTATCAAGGTCGCGGCTGTCATGATTGCTTGGGCCGCGCGTTGACGCGCGTGAACGCGAAAATTTCTGTATTGCATTAACTTGTCTCCAGTATGTTTTTCTTTGCAGCACCCAGCTAAGAGGTACTGATGTAATGGGGGTGAATCAGATCCACGCCGACGGCGCAAGTATCCGAAGTCAAGTCGATTGTAGAAATGCGGATGCACACGATCTTTGCTGGATGCGACTGGTATGTGCTGAGCGCGACGTTTTCAGCGCACTACTTTCTGACCGCGAAAAAATCAGCCCTCGCGACCGGATGGTGGCGAGGGCTGATTCTGGTGGCGGCATTTGCTACAAAGGCATAGTATTCATGCGGCGGCGTTACGACAATGGGACGGCGTCACACCATAAGCCTCTTTGAAGGCGCGGCTGAAATGCGCAGAGTTACTAAAGCCCCAGGTAAAAGCGATTTCGGTGATCGTTTTGTCGCGAGTAACAGCGCTGCGTAAATCCTGCAGCACATGTGCGAGCCGGGTCTTCCAGATATATTCCGAGACTGTCATACCTGCCTCATCATGGAATATGCGATGAATCTGGCGAGTAGAGTTGCCGAAAGCGAGCGCAATCGTTCCAACCGTTAGATCTTCGTTGGTGATGTGAGCATCGATGAAGTCGATGATCTGGGCGCGTAGGGATTGCACTGGTGCTGTATGTGTCTGGGCCGCTTCTTCAACTGAAGCGCATACCATTTGGGTGATGGAGCTCGCAGCAACCTCGCCGGCCCGACCGCTCATCCTTCCACACTCGCGGAACGAGATCAATATCAAATCACGCGCTGCACGCTCGATACCGTTGCAGCCGAAGGAACGGGTGGGCATCTGTTCCAACTGCCTGAGCGTATCCATCATACTGGCGTGCTCTTGAAGAAATACCAGATGCTCACTGTCCCCGTTGCTGGAAATGGAGAACGGTTGTGAGGTGTCGTACACATTCCAGTCGCCAGGCGACAAACAAATACGGCGCCGACCTTGCTGAAAACTGCTCGTTCCCCGAGTCTGCAATACCAGCATGGCGGGTGCGTTAGTGCCGAACGACTTTTGCGGCTGCCGAATGTAACGGTGCGAAGAACTGACTACCCGACAAATGTTTGACGCACCTAGGTCACCATATTCGATGCAGCCCTTGAACCGATTTCGTTCATCCGGTGCGAAACAAATCCCTGATACTGCCAGGTCGTCGGGGTTTCTTGCGACGTAGGTGCTCAAGAAACGTTTCCATCCCTCATTGAGATCACTCCCTTGCGAGATGTCCTCAGTCGTGACCACTGCTAACTGTCCCATTGTCATCTCCTCCTCGCCATCCGACATCACAGCCGCGATGGCATTACATGTCTATATCGATATTTCCCACGGTTTTTTTTGTGTTTGGGATTCTGCCATGCTGCGCGATTTATTATTTTCAGTCAAACTTTAATATCATATTTTGATATTAAGTTACATAAATAATAAAGTTATTATCGTATTTTGATAATTTAATTGATTTTAATATCTTTGATGGGCTATGATCATCCTACCTAATTCATGGAGATCATATGAAACTTGCAAGCTTCCGCCATAATGGCAAAGACACTTTCGGCGTTGTTGAGGGCCAAAATCTGGTCGATCTTGGCTGCGCTGGCCTTGGTGACACACTGCAACAGTTCCTTGCGCAAGGCCATCACCTAAAGACGCCAGCCATCGAAATCGACAGCCCGCGAATCGCCCTTAGCGATGTTGAATTTCTGCCAGTAATCACCAAGCCGGAAAAAATTCTGTGTGTGGGTATCAACTACGCATCGCACGTGAAGGAAACTGGGCGTGAAATGCCGACATATCCAATGATTTTTGCTCGCTTCGCTGATTCGCAGACCGGCCACGGACAGTCTATCGTGCGACCCCACGCTTCAAATAAGCTAGACTTTGAAGGCGAGCTGGCGGTGGTGATTGGTCGCACGGCCCGTCATGTTAAGGCGGCCGACGCATTGGAGTATGTCGCTGGTTATTCCTGCTATAACGACGGTAGTGTGCGTGACTGGCAAAAGCACACCATCCAATTTATTCCTGGCAAGAATTTCCCCTCCACTGGTGGCTTCGGTCCATGGCTGGTGACTGCGGACGAAGTTGGCGACCCGTCGCAACTGCAACTGACTACACGCTTGAATGGTGTGATCGTTCAGCAAGCCATGACCGATGACCTGATCTTCCCGATCCAGGCACTGATCGAATATTGCAGCACCTTCACGGTGCTCAATCCAGGCGATGTAATTATCACTGGTACCACCGGCGGCGTTGGGGCTTTCCGGGAACCACCGTTGTGGATGAAGCCAGGCGATGTGGTCGAAGTCGAGATTTCCAATATTGGCATCCTGGTCAATCCTATCGTTCAAGAATCGTAAGCGATCTTCATGGCCGGTTCAACCATGTTGCGGCTAGACCGGTTGTCAGCAAACATCACAAGAGAGTCTACAATGGACCAACAAACGGAGACGACCGACATCCTCATTGTGGGAGCCGGTCCTACTGGACTCACCCTGGCCAATATTCTGGGCCGAGCGGGTGTTAGAACCATTATCATCGACCGCAAGGAGTCCACAGTCGCTGAGCCGCGTGCGGTGTCAATCGACGATGAATCCTTGCGCACCATGCAGGCCATCGGTCTAGTAGACGAAGTGTTACGAGACGTCGTTACCGGCTATGGCGTACATTATTTCACCACACCTGGCGGGCGCTGTTTCGGCAAGGTCGAACCGACCTTAAGCGATTATGGTTTTCCCCGTCGAAATGCGTTCCGGCAGCCGCTGTTCGAAGCGACGTTAAAAAAAGGTCTGGCACGCTTTGCTAACGTTGCGGTGCGTTTTCTTCATGACCTAGTGTCGTTCGAGGATAGCGGAAACGGTGTGCGAGCAATGGTGCGCAAAGCTGATCAGAGCACGATCACTATCAATGCCCGCTATCTGATCGCTTGCGATGGTGGTCGTAGCCCCGTGCGCGAAATGCTCAAGATCGCCATGAGCGGCACCACGTTCAAGTCGCGCTGGCTGGTCATCGATACTGAACAGGACGACGATCCATTCTGGCAGACGCGCGTGTATTGTGACGCGCGTCGACCGATTGTCGAGGTGCCTGGTCCACACCACACTCGACGCTTCGAAATTTTGATCCATCCAGATGAGGATGCGGAAGCAATGATGCGGCCAGAGCAGGTAACGGAATTCCTGCGCCCGTTCCGCAACGGCAAGGCCACCAATATTGTCCGCCAGGTTATCTACACTTTTCATGCGAGGATGGCAGAGCGCTGGCGTGAGGGTAATGTATTCCTAGCCGGTGATGCCGCGCACCTGACGCCACCCTATGCTGGTCAAGGGATGAACAGCGGCGTACGTGATGCCCATAATCTCGGCTGGAAACTGGCGGCAGTCATTGGGGGGACCTTACCAGATACTGTGTTGAATTCTTATGAATCGGAACGACGCGACCACGCGTGGTCATTGATTCGACTAGCGCTTAACCTTGGCGAGGTCATGGCGCCGCGCTCCCGTCTCCACGGTTGGGCCATCAGTACCTTTTTCTCGCTGGCGGGATACATACCGCCGTTGCGCGACTACTTCTTGCAGATGCGTTTCAAACCAAAACCGCGTTATACCGAAGGGTTGCTGGCCCCTAGCTACGCGGCGGGCAGCACCGATCTGTGTGGCACGATGTTACCGCAACCCCGCGTCCGTACTGGGGCAACACACGATATACCATTGGATGAATTAGCTGGCGATAGCTTTGCCTTGATCGGATACGGCATGCAAGCACTGCAGCAATTGACGTCCCTTTCTGATCCACTTTGGTCTCGCTTGGAGGCTAGACGCATCGTTATTCTGCCAGAGACAGCGACCCCCACTATCATGGAGCACACTAACGTGATCATATGCTACGCGCTGCAACGTACTAGCACGTCGCTATTTGAACAATTGGGCACCAATATCGTCCTGATGCGCCCAGACCGCTATGCTGCGGGAAGCTTCGCCGCCAACTGTGAACATCAATTTGCCAGTGCCTACGCGGCACGTCTCAACATTCATACGCCAGCTCACACCGAGCCCGTCTCAATCAATATTCACACTGCCCGAAGCTCAGTCGGTACCTAGGAGAAATGTATATGTCCACCATGCAAATCGAAAGCCCCGCCAGTCTGTATTACCTGCACATCACCAGTGAGAACCCGCAACGTTTGGCGGCGTTCTACCGGGATCAAATGTCGATGGCAGAGTCGATGATCAACGACACCCACGTGCTGCTCGCAGGCAGTCGTGCTGCCATCATTTCTGCAGGGCCGACGGCGGAATTGGCATTTCCCGCTTACTCCCTCAGGGATGAGGCTGCGCTTGCCGCCATGCGTGCACGCCTGCTGAAACACGACGTCACGCTGCAACCTTTAGACAGTCCTCTGTATCGCCCCGGGGCCTTTGTGGTGGCCGATCCCCAAGGCCGGCGGACTGCCTTTGGTTTGTCCAATCAGCATCGCGATGCGGATGCCGAGCCGGCACGGCTGCAACACGCGGTATTTCAGACTACCGATTTGGCCACCGTGGTGAAGTTTTACGTGGACACCATGGGCTTTACCATTTCCGATGAGGTCGTCAATGAAGAAACTGGCCAATTGATGGTTGTATTCCTGCGTTCTGACGATGAACATCACTCGCTCGCTTTTTTTCAAGGATCTAGAAATGAATGGGATCATCATTGCTACGAAACCAACGAATGGAATAATATACGGGATTGGGGCGATAAATTTGCCAAATTGCGCATTCCTATCTTCTTCGGTCCAGGTCGTCACGGTCCTGGTAACAATCTGTTTTTCATGGTGACCGATCCGGACGGCAACCGAGTTGAACTGTCTGCCGAGATCGAGCGCGTAGCGGTCGAGCACGTGCCAGGAGTTTGGCCCCATAACGAATATACCTTGAATTCCTGGGGCAGAGCATGGATCCGTGCATGATATGCCGTGCCTGGATAACCTGACATTGATACTTAGAGAGTAATGGCAACTGATCGATCACTTAGTGTACTGAAATTATTCACTCTTGACCGTCCTGTATGGACGGCCGAGGCGATCTCCAAATCACTGGAGGTCTCGATAAGTACTGCGTATCGCTACGTACTCGCCTTGGAAGACGTAGGGCTGGTGACCACCGCCAGTGCTGGTCGCTATATTTTGGGTCCGGCGATAATTCAACTCGATCGGCAGTTGCAGCTCACTGATCCTCTGTTGCAAACCTCACGCGAAATCATGGAACGCATCGCGACATTCGCCCCTGATGGCTCGGTGGTCTTGCTTTGCCGCGCATTCGGCGACACCGTACTGTGTATGCATCAAGTACACGCGAGGGGACCTCAATCGGTCGTGAGTTATCAGCGTGGTAAGCCAATGCCGATGTTCCTTGGGGCGACATCGCGCATTATCCTCGCCAATCAACCTTTGCGTCGCTTGCGTAAGTTTTATGATGAACACGCGCAAGCGCTACACGAAAGGGGCGACTGCGGCGACTGGCAGGCATTTCGTACCAACATGAATAAGCTGCGCAAGATAGGATATGCGGTATCTTTCGGTGAGGTCGATCCAGGAAGGATCGGTATTGCAACCGCACTACTCGACGATACACGTGTGCCAATAGGAAGTTTGAGCTATGTAATTTCCGCATCGACTGAATCTTCCACCATACCGCTGCTGGCCAGCATACTCAGTACTGCCGGGCGTGAGGTGGAGAGCAAACTTCGCTGCGCTACACCCATATCAAATGGTTGAGATCTGCCTACCTTCAGCTTGATGCCATGAATGAACAACAAAAAACGCGCGTCGGTAAAATGAATGGATCCATTTGCTTTCAGGTACACACCGAGCAATAGGCTTGAAACCGAATGCGTACGTACCTAACTGCCAGATGGTAATCTTCTCTCTTACCTCGCGCTATGAATGCTGACGCAGAAAATGTTCGCGCAGCCACAACAATAAGTCGTCCACATAGGTAAATACAACCGGAATCACCAGCAAGCTGAGTACGGTGGAGGTGACTAGGCCGCCAATGACTACCACGGCCATCGGCCCGCGAAAGCTCGCATCCGTTCCCCAGCCTAGGGCGATGGGCAGCATACCTGCCACCATGGCGATGGTGGTCATCAGGATAGGCTGAGCTCGTTTGTGGCAAGCATCGACCAGCGCTTCATAACGCCCCATCCCCTGCTGACGATAGCCGACTACCGCATACTCAACTAGCAGGATCGAGTTCTTAGTGACAATGCCCATTAGCATCAAGAGGCCTATCACGGACGACATAGAGAAGCCGCTCCCGGTAATCAACAGCGCCAGCAGCGCGCCACCAACCGACAAGGGCAGGGCTGCTAGGATGGTGGCTGGCTGCATGAAGTCGTGGAACAGCAGCACTAGCACAGCGTAGATACACAGAATGCCGATGAGCATCGCGCCGCCAAAGCTGGTGAATAGTTCTGCCATACGTTGTGCATCACCCGTAGCAATCTGCTGCACGCCTGCGGGCAGATTTTTGATGCTGGGTAGAGCTTGTACCAATTTGTCCGCGTCGCCGGTGCTCAGGCTGCCTAGTTCGATGCTCAGGGTCACGTTGCGCATGCGGTCAAGTCGTGCTACCTGCGTGGGGCCAGCGCCTAGCGATAGATCTGCGACAGCGGTCAGCGGTACAGCGCCGGTACGTCCCGCAACACGCAACTGGCCTAACGCATCCAGATCGGAGCGAGTGCTGTCGTCAAAACGAACTCGAATCGGGATCTGGCGCTGCGGCAGGTTGAACTTAGCCAGACTAGTGGCATAGTCGCCATACGTGGCCACGCGTACCACACTGGCGATGGTGTTGGTGGTGACACCCTGTTCGGCCATGCGTACTGAGTCTGGTCGCACATGGATTTCTGGCCGTTGTAGGCTGGAGCTATCGGTGATATTGCCGATACCTTTTAGTGTACGCAGGTCCTTGATCAGCGCGGCGGTGGCCTGGTTCAGCGCCAGGGCATCGTCGCTCGCGAGAGTGACATCGAGCGACTGACCGTTACCCATACCCATCACTCCAACCCGAGTGCCTGGTAGACCACTCAATTTTTGTCGGATGGCTGCTTCCACTTCGGACTGTGAGCGCACCCGCGTGCCACGCGGTGTTAGGCTGACGGTCAGTGACGCCTCGTTTACGGTACTGCTGCTGGCATCGCTGCTGGCGTCACCGATTACGGTGAACACCTGAGTGACTTCGGATATCTGGGCGATCAGCGCTTGAGCTTTGGCGGCGGTAGCGCGGGTTTGCAACAGTGTGCTGCCAGGCTGCAACTTGAGCGAAATCGTGGTCTGCGCGGTGTCGGATGCATTAATGAACGAGGTGGACAGTAGCGGCACCAGACTCAGTGAACCGATGAAAAACAGCCCCGCCATCAGCATCGTGCTTCGGCGGTGCGTCTGGCACCAGTGCACCATGGCTAAGTAGCGGCGCATCATTGGGCCATCTTTTTCCACGTGCGCTGGGCTTGGCTTGAGAAGGTAGGCTGCCATCATTGGTGTCAAGAGTCTTGCTACCAGTAGCGAGGCGAGAACCGCCACGGACGAGGTGATGCCGAACTGTCGGAAGAACTTGCCCGGTATGCCGCCCATGAAGGCGGTGGGTAGGAACACTGCCACCAGAGTGAAGGTGGTGGCCACCACAGCTAGGCCGATTTCATCCGCGGCTTCGAGCGCTGCCTGCATCGGTGTCTTGCCCATGCGCAGATGGCGTACGATGTTTTCTACCTCAACGATGGCATCGTCTACCAGCACCCCCACCACCAGCGACAGGCTCAGCAGGGTGATCAGGTTGAGCGAATAACCGAGCAGGTACATCACGATGAAGGTCGGGATGATGGACAGTGGCAACGCCACCGCGGAGACAAAAGTCGCCCGCCAGTCGCGCAGAAACAGCCAGACCACCACCACCGCCAGAATGGCGCCCTCGTAAAGCAGATGCATTGATCCGTCGTAGTTTTCCTGAGTGGGTCGTACGGTTTCGATCACCTCGGTGATCTGGACTTGAGGATGGCTGGCACTGAAGGTCTTGACTGCCGCACGCACCGCTGCCGCTACCGACACCTCGCTGCTACCGACCTGTCGTGTCACTTGGAACCCGACCACCGGTTTGCCGTCCAGCGCTGCATACGAAAAACGCTCTTCGGCGGTATCGCTGACGGAGGCGATCTGGTCCAGCCGCACGCTGGTTTGCGTGGCGGCAGCGGTGGTGAGTGGGATAGCGAGGGCGGCCAATTGCTCGGGCTGGTCGAGCCGGCCGAGGGTGCGTACCGACTGGTTACTGGCACCTAGGGTGCCGCGGCCGCCAGAGGCGTCGGTTTGTACCGCTTTGATCTGGCTGGACACGCTGTTGACCGTCACGCCGAGGCCGGCCATCAGCGCTGGGTCTAGGATCACATGCATTTCGCGCTCGACGCCGCCGACGCGGTTGACAGCGCCCACGCCCTTGGCCGATAGCAAGGCCTTGTTGATGTCATTGTCGACAAACCAGGACAGGTCGGACTCGCTGAGGTTGGGTGCTGCCACTGTATAGGTCAACAGCGCGGCCGAGCTGCGCGTGACTTTGGAGACCACTGGTGCAGCCATCTCAGTGGGCAAGTCAGCCCGCGCGCCGTCGACGGCATTGCGCACTTCGTTCAGTGCCACCTCGCTGTCTTTGTCGATATCGAAACTGACGCTGATGACGGCCGAGCCGTCGGTGATCGTGGTGGTGATGTGGTCTAGGCCGGTGACCGAGGCCAGCTTGTCTTCGATCTTGCGGGCTACCTCAGTTTCCAGTTGGGCTGGGGCCGCGCCTTCCAGCGTGGCAGACACCTGTATGGTCGGCACATCGAGGTCGGGGAAATTCTGTACCCCCAACTTGTGCAGGCTGAACAGCCCGGCCGCAGTGAGGATGATGAACAGCAGAATCGCTGGGACAGGGTTGCGTATTGACCAGCTCGATAAGTTCATGGCGTGGCCTTACTGACGCTTGCTGCGGCTTCAGTTGTCCACTGCACTGGGTCGCCGTCTTTCAGGAAGGCGCCGCCGCTGCGTACTAGCTGGGTTTGGGCACTGATGCCGCTGGTGATCTCCACAAGGTCGCCCTGGCGGCGCCCAGTCTGTACCTGGCGCTGGGCTACCTTGTTGGCGCCGTCTTTTTCGAATACATAGTTGTTGCCGTCACGCTGTACCACCGCGCTGCTAGGCACAGTGAGGGCTGGCGCTTGTCCGGTGTCGATTTCGCCACGCACATACATGCCAGGGCTGGCTGCACCGCCCACAGACAGGTCGACGTAGGCGAGGCCGTTGCGGGTGTTGATGTCCAAGGTGGGGCCGACCAACCGCAGTTGGCCGCTGACCTGTTGGCCATCGGGTAGAGTGATTTTGGCGGTCTGACCGGGTTTTAGCGCGCTCAGCTGCTTGCCCGTGATTTCTGCACGCCATTCGACGCGGCGCTGGCGCACCAGTTGAAACAGCTCGGTGCCGGAGGCGACCACATTACCTAGGGTGGCGCTACGGCTGGAGATGATGCCGTCGTCCACCGCTAGGATGCGGGTGTGAGCCAACTTGATGCGTTGCGTCTCCATGGTCGCCAGTGCAGAATCCAGGCTGGCCTGGGCGGTTTGCTCGGCGATCACATACGAGGTGACCTGCTGTTCCGACAAGGCACCGCTATCTTTGACGGCGCGGCTGCGGTCTGCCTCGGCCTTGGCTTGGGCGAGCTTGGCGCGGGCCTGGGCTACGGCGGCGCTTTGCGCGCCTAGGTCGGCCATAATGGTGTTGTCAGCCAATCGGGCCAGCAGTTGACCACGTTTGACCACGGCGCCGACGTCGACCAGCACTTCGGTCAGGCGTAGGCCGGGTTCTTCGCTGGCGATGATGGCGGTTTGCCAAGCAAACAGGCCGCCCGACAGCTGTAGGCTACGACCCCAGCTGGCTTGCTGCGGCTGCACTACGCTGACCGATAGCCCTGCATTGGGGGTGTGCGGCACGGTGGCAGCAGGCGCGGCGCGCGATTTCAGCATCGAGGTGCCGCCGGCCAGCAGCAGAACTGCGGCGACTAGGGCGACAATGCGGTTACGGGTGAATATCATGGAGTGTCTCCTGTCGATACGGTCCAGCCGCCGCCCACGGCTTTGTACAAGGCGATGCCGTACAGCAGCTGATCGCGCTGCACGGTGATGAGGGTTTGCTCGGCAGCAATCGCATTGCGCCGGGCGAGTTCTAAGTTAAGCAGGCTGTCGCCGCCGCCGCGCCAGTTGGCTTCTACGGCGTTGGCATAGCTGCGGTAGCCGGCGGCGCTGCGCTGCACATCGGCGGTACGGCGCTCGGCGCTGTCTTGCTGCAGCAGGTTTTTTTCAACCTCTTGCACAGCGGTGCGCACAGCCTGTCGGTAGGTGGATAGTTCTAGCTCGTAGGCCGCCTGAGCTGAATCTACGGCAGCGCGCTTGGCTCCGCCATTAAGCAGCGGCAGGGACAGGCTGGGGCCAAAAGACCAAGGCGTAGTGCCTACCCCATCGGTGCGGGTGCGCGAGAGCGAACCCGTCAGTGATAATCGTGGATAGCGGTCAGCCTCAGCCACGCCAATCTTGGCACTGGCGGAGGCCAAGGCACGTTCAGCCGATATCAGATCAGGCCGCTGACTGAGTAGATCCACTGGCATTGTACGCACCGTCAGACTATCCGACGGAGGCAATTTAGGCGGCTGCGCATCCAGCATCTGACGTAGCGCGGGTTCTGCCAGTCCAGTGAGAGCCACCAAGGCTTTGATCATGATGTCACACTCGGTCGTTTGAGAAATTACGGTGGCTGAGGCGCTGGCGGCGCTGCCATTGGCCAGATCGGCATCGGCCCGCGACGTTATCCCAGCCTGCAACGACCGCTGGGTGATGCGGGCCGTCGTTTGGATGGAAAGCGCATTAGACTGCACGGTTTGCAGCGTTAGCTGGCAGGCGCGGTAGGTTACGTAGTCGGTGGCCACCTCGGCGGCCAGAGAAACGCGTGCATCGTGCCAGTCGGCTTGGCGGGCTTGCAGCAGCGCGTTGGCGGACTCGGCGGAGCGACGCACGCTGCCGAATAGATCGATTTCCCAATTGGCATCTAGCTCGCCGGTCGTGGTGGTTTGGGCAGTGCCTAGCGTGTTGCCACGGTTGGATGAGCCCGAGCCGGTCAGCGTCGGCTGGCCAGAAGCGCGTGCTGAGGTGACGCTGGCGCGGGCAGCGGTGATATTGGCAGCGGCTTTTTGCAATGAGGGGTTGTTAGCTTCAGCCAACTGCAAGAGTCTGTTCAAGCTGGTGTCTTGCAAACGCTGCCACCACGATAGCAGCTCGCCCGTGTCTCCATCATGTGGCTGAACCGCTTGCCATTGGCTCGATACGAGTAGTTGCTCTGTGGCTGGGACCTGGTACGAAGGGCCAACTGCCGTGCAAGCCGACAACAGAGTGCAGTACAGTAGGATCAGGGTGTTGTGTTTGGCAAATCGGCGGAGTGACAACATCGTGTTTGGTCCGGTTAATGGTGAGTGTCGAAATGTAAAGCCTGATCGTAAGCCATCAATGCTAACTCTTTAATAATGGGTAGTCGCGAAGTAGGGGGCTGTCGCAGTAACTCAAGTAATTCGCGTCCTATCCATCAAGAAAAAAACAAGTGCATATATGCGTTTGGTCGCTTACCTTCAAGTTTTCATACCAAAATGCGTCGCATCGAAAATGCCTTCAAGAGAACTTGTTGGAATGCCACGACGACATGTCGACTTGGCGTGGTAACTTACTTTCTGGCGCATGCCGCTCATCTGCACGTCGAGGCTTCGATCAAAACGTCTTAATGGATGCCCAAGACATTCGTTGCTGAGCTGCTGTTTTCTCATAAACTCACTTGCTCCACGCATGAGCACCTCGATCGGGCTGAACATAGCGCTGGTGAGCGCTATGTCCTTACTAGCGAGTTCCCGCGGCGTGTAGGGTTTGGGTGCGTAGTCGTCCGCACCGAGATCAAGTCCCATGATGCGGTCTGTGCCATCCCCTTTAGCGGTGCGCATCAGCACAGGTACAAGGCTTAGGCTACGCATCTGCGCGACCACTTGCACGTTATTCATACCTGACAACATCAATCAAAAGAACTTCGGGCATGGAGCAGAATGTATTACAAAAGTAGAGATGAAATATAGTAAGCCAGAACCTATTTCGGCAGCCTAATTTTTACCCAGATTTACACCACACCCATCTCGTCCTACTGACTCAAACAGCACAATGAATTTATTTGAAATTTGGACGACGTGCTCCATGTTTGTGTTCGGAAAAACGATTGAATTTGATTGATTCAATCTCACGGATCGATTTTGTATTTTGCTGCGTCGGGTAAAGTGAAGCCCGTTTAATGGCGCGAAACTTGATACTGCAATCACGTAATTTTTGTTGACATTGTGTAGCAAAAAATTCATGTCCACGGTCCGTTTGAATTCATAGAATCGCAAACAGCATCTCTTCAATAACATCACCTATGTTCGCTTCAAAATCCTGATTTTTATGAGCAAGTTAAATGACAGTGCAAGATGTACTGTCATTTAATTTGTTCCTATTTAGCGTGATATTGCAAAGAGTTGTTAAATCAAAGGGAAATTAACATTTCTTAAATATAAGTTTCCGTAGGGAAATTATACTCAATTTCATCGAGGTAGATTATCAAGCTATCTTATGGCATAAAAAAGTTTAAAAACGTCTTCATAAAACAGATATACCGGAGTAAAAAAATGAATTCAACATCAAATTTTTGTAAAAAAAATACTTCATTAAACAAGAGTGTCGAGATTTTTTTTAAATGTTTTTTTTTAATTCTTGTTGCCGTTTTTTGTTCATCCGTACGAGCAGCAGATCGGACAGTTACAGACGCTAATGTCAAGGAAGGGACGCATGCCAACTCCGCTTTAGAAATTGATTTAAAACAATTTACTGTTATTCAGCAGGGGAAGCAAGAGTCACTTGAAGAAGCAACAACGATTAAACCGGGCGATGTTGTTGAATATCAGGCGGCCTACCATAACCGAGACAAATCGCCACTAGCTGGAGTCGCGGCGACGCTGCCAATCCCTGTTGGTATGGAATATGTTCCTCTCTCAGATAAAACTAATCGTCCTTCTTTGGCTGCGACAGAAAACGGAAAATACGAGGCGGTTCCACTAATGAGAAAAATTAAAACCAAAGATGGACAAATAAAAATGGAGGAGATTCCTCTGTCTGAATATCGTGCAGTGAGATGGCTGTTAGGCACTTTGGAGTCGGGCAAAGAAGTAAAAATTTCTATGCGAGCAAAAGTGAGTGCTAATTAAATAGTCATCGTTTGTGTAATAGTTAAAGGATCGAAAAATTGAAAATAGTTGATGGGACATTCTATTCCTTCACTTTTTACAAAAATAGAAGCGCTGTAAAAATGAGAGCTGGCGATATCGATCAAAGGCTATCTAAATCTGGAGAATATATGATAATTCATAAATTGAAGGAGAGATTTGGATCGATTTGTCTACTAGCTCGGTATGTAGAGCTGGCTCTTGTAGCGTCTTTATTCACGTTGGCGTCAACTGCATTTTCTGCCGCACCGCCAGCTAATACAAAAATCACTAATCAAGCGACGGCGACCTATACGGACTCTGTGAATACGCAACGGACTGTCACATCGAACGCGGTAGTTAGTTCAGTGTCGCAAGTAGGTGCTTTTACGTTTAGCGCAGGCAATAGTCTCGGTGGTTCAACTGGCAATACGGTTTACGCTTCGCACCTGCTGACAAACACAGGTAACGGAAGCGATGTTTTTGATATTAGTGTCGTTGATAATAAAGCTTCAGCGACATTTTCGAGCATCGCAATTTATTCAGATCCTAACGGTACTGGGCAACCTGCGCCAAATAGTTCACCGTTGTGTTCTACGAGTACAACGGCTTGTACGACTTTCTTTAAACAGACAATCGCTTCAGGTAGTGCATTTAGATTCGTCGTTGCATATACATTACCAACGACCGCAACATCCGCATCTTGGCCTGTCGATACTGCTACGGTAACGGCAGCGGTCGATTCAACATCTCCGGTGCCTTCCACCTATTCTCCGAGCACGTTAACTAGTACTGATACCGTGACTTTTTCAAATGTGGCGTCATTCAGTGCTAATACCACGATAGCTACGCCGAACGTGAATGCGCCCGGCAACACATCATGGATTGTCGGTGCAGTGAATACGGGTTATTCCTCAGCTGCTACGGGATGTTCAACGACCTATTCTACAACGTTGACTTCGTCATTAATTTGCACATACACAGTTTATACAATTAACTATAGCAATAGCGGTTCATCATCCGGAACGTTCTCTTTAGTTGATAGCTTGCCGTCTGGTTTGACCTATGTTACTGGATCATCCGTATGGAGTAATAACCCTGGTGTAGCTCTCGCAGATTCTGGCACAGGCAATCCTTCTGGAATCAGCTTTACTGCAACCTTGGGTGGTGTCATTAGCGCTCAGGTAAGCGGTGTTGGTGCAAACGTATCAGGTTCTATCAGTTTTATTGCATTGGTTAACAGCAATGCGACTTATGGTGGAACGAATGCCAACAACACCGTACTTTTTAGTCCATCAACTTGTTTGGGAACTGCTGCAGCGTGTGCTACCAGCTCAAGTAACACGACACCGTTTGTTGTAAAACAAACCTTCGGTGTCGTTTTGGCGAATGCTAAGTCTACCGTGTCCGATGTCAGCAATGGTACTGCAGGTACGCCAAACAAGAGTGGAATTGATTTGGTTTTAAAGGCGTCTTCAGCTCCAGGAACAACGGTGAGTTTTACACAATACATCACAAATACTGGTAATAGTACTGATAACTTTGCACTTACGATTTCGGGTAATACGTTCCCAATCGGTACGACGTTCAATTTATATCAAGCAGATGGACAAACACCGATAACAAGTTCCATAAGCGGGTACCAATATACAACTGGGCCGATATCGACGGGCACTGCTAATAGCTTTACTGTGATTGTCAAAGCGTCGATACCAGCTTCTGCGATAGCAACGAGTACACCTTCATTCCTGCTTTTAACTGCAACATCGACCGGTGCTGCTAATGCAGGCGCTACGGTTGTTCCTGATGCCGTATGGGATCAACTATCAAGTATCACCGGTTCATTAATGGATTTGACAAATAGTGCATCAGGCACGTCTTGCGCTAGTTCTTCTACTAGTTGCGATATGGGACCCGGTCCTAGTACAGCCCCCACCGTGACACAATCAACGGTAGCTGGAACTGGAACAAACTTTAATTTGTATATTGTGAATAACGATACAGTAGCAAATACCTACACTTTTAGTTATAGCAACACAGCGAGTTTCTCGGGTAACTTACCTGCGGGTTGGACTGTCAGTTTTTTAGCATCGGGTACATGTACTAGTGGTACAGCGTTAAGTGGACCGTTGGCGGTAGCGGCTGGTGCGCAGGCCAGTGTCATCGCTTGTGTTACGCCGCCACCAAATGCCACTATCGGTACGCAAGACGTGTACTTTAAAGCCACTGCCGTTTCCGTAGCGTCAAGCGGTGTGGTTTTGTCAGACACGACCTACGACTCTGTCAACGTAACAATATTAAAAACCTATACATTGTCACTCAGCCCTACAAATAATAGTGGTCAAGGTGCAGCAGGCTCAACTTATGTCTATGCCCATACATTAACAAACACCGGTAGCCAGTCTTGCGGTTCAACCGGAGGATTTAACGTCGTAGCAACTGTTCCAGCAATTGATGCTGCGAATGGCTGGTCTGCTTCAGTGTATTTGGATACTGATAATGTCGGTGTGATCAACAAAAACTCAACGTTGATAACTCAGAATGGACAATTGGGTACGCTTGCTGCTGGTGCTAATGTGAAGTTGTTAGTGAAGGTTTTCATCTCATCTGGTACATTAGTCGGCGCATCCGACGCAGCCACGTTGACGATTACTGATAACACACCATCCCCATCTGCTTGCCCCGTTCAGACGTCGGTTGATACAACAACGGTGGTCGCTTCAGGGGTGGCTTTACTTAAGTATCAAGCACTCGATGTGAATTGTACTGGCGCAGTTGTTCCAGTACAAGGAGCTGTTGGATTAGTTCAACTGACAGTAGCACCAGGTGCTTGTGTTAACTATACGGTTGTAGCGACAAATCAAGGTGCGAGTAATGTGACTAATTTACTCCTCAGTGATTCTGCGCCTGCACATACAACGATCGCCACCATACAGCCAGTAACACCGTGTTCTTTTACGGGAACAGGTACTTTCACCTCGGTATTGACATCGACTGCTGCAAGCTGTTCTGGAGCAAATACGTTGCCTCCAGGTGGTATTGCGACGATGAATCTTTCAGTGAAAGTCAATAATTAATGACATTTGTAACTGATTCTTAATATTGTTTAAATATGAGATTTGATTGAGCAGGATTCAGCGCTAATTATCATTAGCCTTGCTCATGCTGCACAAAAAAAATTCTTTTGTTTTTAAAGTGTGGTCTGAGCAATGAACCTTTATGTTGAATTTAAAACATAAAAATGCAAGCGACACTAATTGAAGTCATGAATAAATTTAAGTGTGTCCTACTTGCCGTAGTAGCTCTTTTGCCGTTGCTTTCACATAAGCCATTGTTCGCTGTTACCCCTTCTGCTGGCTCCTTGTTAAAGGCGACAGCCTCCGCTAATTATTACAGCTCTAGTGGTATAAAAGCGTTGCAGAATAGTTCATCTAATACGCTTGTTGCAACCGTGTCGATGGTTGAGGCTTTTACCCTTAGTCAAAGCCAGTCCATAGTTCGTAGCGCCAATATCACGAGTCAAATATCACATCTGTTAAAAAATACAGGTAATACGGTATCTACCTATAATTTTACTATCAGCCCTAATACAAGGTCCTGCAATCCAAGTTTTTTAATGAACTCGATTACGTTGTGGGAAGATCTTGATGCGAATGGTGTTATATCACCAGGTGATCCTCAACTAAGCCTTAACCAATCTCGTTCTCTTAGCCTCTTGCCGGATCAAAGTGTTAATCTCATCATCAAAAGTACTACGCCTAGTAACGCCTCAAATGGTGCATCCTGTTATACCTTTGTAGTCAAAGCTGATGCCAGTGACCATCTGCAATCGAATGTAGATACGATACAGATCGGTAGTAATGCTGCCTTGACTTTGACTAAATCAGTCATGAGTAATAATTCACTTGTCATCCCAGAAAAAAGTACGCTGAGCTATCGCGTCGCAGCATCTAACATAGGAAATCAAAGTGCATTAGGCGTTACCACTTCACCGAATGGCGCCAATATATTGATTGATGGTATTGCGCGCTCTTTGGTATTAATTCGAGATGTCGTTCCAGTTGGCATGCAGTATGTCTTTGGAAGCTTAACTGCCTCAAATCCGAATGCCATTCGCCTGTTTCGCTTGCCGGGTGACGCTCCTATGAGCTATCGATCTAACAGCGATGACGCAAGTGCTATCGAAATTGCAGTAGCTCTTCCAATTGTTGCTGCTAATTCTGATTTAACCATGACTTTCGATCTGAAAATATTAAGCACTGCGAAGGCGAGTCTTTTTAATACGGCGGTTGTTAATTACAACGATGGTGTTCAGGTTCAAGAGCAAAATTCTAATACGGTTTCTACGCCCTATGTTGTTGAACGAATTGGCTTAGCGATGTTTTCGAGTACGCCGGTGCAAGGTCTTAATTCATTAGGTCAACCGGACGGAACAGAGCTCACTACATTTTCATTCAGAGTTAAGAATTACGGAACTGCGCCACTTTATAACGTGAATATTATTGATGTTATTGAAGGCACGGGGACGCATTTTGGCACTTTCACTAGTTCATCTATTCCGGCGGCTGGTCAGTACACGATTGTTTCTGGAAGTGGATCGGTAATTAATGTTATTGGCGGGGGCACTAACGCTAAGCTGTTGCCTGGATTTACCGGACAGCTATCTAATCCAACTATCTTATCTTCAGATTCTTTTTTGGATGTAGATGGTGAATTTACAGCACAGTTTACTATTCGTTTTAACTCTACAGATAGACCGAATATCGCAGTACTTTTTAACACTGCTAAGGCACAAGCTGCGACGAGTCAAAATAATATTGTGTCGGTCACAGACCAATCAACGAACGGGAGTGACCCTGATCCCACTGCTACCAATGATCCTGGAAATAGCAGTGTACCTACACCAGTCGACACTGTTTTACCAAGTTTGAGTATTGTAAAGACTGCTGATGCACCTATCGCTACGGGGACCCTAGGTGTGTACAACGTTAAGTATAGTTTTTTGGTCACTAATAATGGTCGTGTCACTGTTCCAAATGTTCGGGTGTCAGACAATCTCGATTGTGCTTTTCAGATGGACTCCTCTAGTGGTCAAATCGCTTCATGGCGCATCATTTCTCCACCAGTAACAACAAACGGACATTTGGCTGCATCGCAAATATTTACTGGTCATGCACCATGTGATCGTAACGGACAAAAGGTAAACGATCCTGTTAGTAGCTTCCCCACGACGCTCGCTCTTAGCTTAGTAGACGGTACACAATCTTTAGCCTCTGGCCAAGTTGAGAAAATTACCCTCACTGTTCAAATTGTGTTAAAACCATCCGTTGTAGGTAATATGATTTTGCTGAATAACAAAGCGTGGGCTGTAGGCCTGCACGCTAACAATGCAGTTATCAGTTCAAACATGATTGTCGCGGCGGTCAGTACCAACGCACCAACAATTATCGCAAATCGACAAGGCATCGTCTACGATACTCAAACATTTAATCCTGTTCCATTAGCAACGGTGACGTTAAAAAGATTGAGTTGCAATGATGGTCAAATTCGCCCTATTACTTCATCTGATTTATTTGGTGGAAGTCAGTTTATATTCAATTCTAATGGAACGGTATCGGTCATTACGGGTAGTGACGGTAGCTACGCATTTTTTATTGCGACCAATAATTTATGTGAATACGCCGTTTCAGTTAAACCACCACGAAATAGTAATTTAATTTTTCCATCAACAGTGACTCCCGCACAAGCTGGCAGTTACGATCAGTGCGGCGCCATACCAGGAAACAGCGGCATGAGCCAAAAGGGAAAAGTAGATGGACAATATTTTTTAAAATATACTGCTGGTAGTAACGCAAATGGAACCGCTGCTTGCCAGGTGGTGGGTAACAACATACCTTTAGACGCTTCTGGCGGAAGTGGAACGCTGGTACTGACCAAACATTCAAACAAATCCACTGTTGAATTTGGTGATGCTTTAGATTACACATTAACCTTGACCAATAGTGGCTCCCGCCCTTTGGGTACAGTCAATATCACTGACTCTTTACCGCCTGGCTTTGTTTACCAAGCTGGTACTTCTCGTTTAAATAACGTGATGATTGCGGATCCGTCAGGTGGTAAAGGACCGAGTTTATGGTATGTCTTATCTAACGTAAATTTAGCTCCGATGGGGAGTGTGACACTATCTTATCGTGTCCGTGTTGGCGTCGGTGCCGTCACTAATGGAGATGCGATTAACAGTGCGCAAGCTAATACAGTAAGTGGCATCACCGCAATTCAATCAACTATCGCCAGATCAACGGTACATGTTGTCGGGGGTGTATTTTCCGATGAAGGCTTTATCTTTGGCAAAGTATATTTGAACTGTAGTGCCAAAGGTCAACAGGTGCAGGGGGACATCGGAATTCCTGGAGTGCGCATTTTTATGGAAGACGGTATCGGTGCGATTACTGATAGCGAGGGTAAATGGAGCATTTATGGTATTCGCCCAATAACGCATGCAATAAAAATTGATAACTCGACGCTACCTAAAGGCGCCGTACTTGAAGTGTTAGATAACCGTCAATCTAGAAGCCCCGATACTCGCTTTGTCGACTTAAAAAGTGGTGAATTACATAAAGTGAACTTTGCCGTTAGTCATTGCGAAGACCCAGATGTATTGGTTGAAGTAACAAAACGCCGCGAGGCATTTAAAGATAAGAAAATTATTCCTGGAGCTCCTGCTGCACTTGAGGTCGGAGTTACTGTTGCTAATAACGTAGCAAGCCATAATGTTGGACCGGCTTCTGGAGCAATCGGTGGCGATAGCATTACGCTTTCAGGCTTCGCATTAAATAATAGTTTGCCTTTGATTGATTTACCCAAGGCGACAGGTGATGTGCTTGATACTAGTACATCTAATAATGCCGTATCCCAAGCTTTTGGAAATACCTTGGTAGATAACAAGATACTCCCTTTGAATATTGGACAGTTGAAGCTTGATACTGGCATCCTTAAGCCCCTCAGTGTGGCTAATACGAATGACCCCGCTCAGTTATCAACCTCTTCAAGTATTGAATTAGAAACAGTACTGCCTTCGTTGACCAATGCACTCGGTTTTATTGAGCTCAAGGATGGCGATACGTTGGCAGGTCAACAGTTGAACGTTCGTGTCAAAGGAGTCGTTGGTTCGATCCTGCGCCTTAGTGTCAATGGTAGACAGGTTGAGTTATCACGCGTCGGCAAACGAACTACTATTGAGGATAAAAATATTCTCGGGTGGGAATACATAGGTGTTAATTTACTCCCCGGTAAAAACGAATTGCTGCTGGAGGCGATGGATGATTTTGGCAACCACCGTGGCGAAGAAAAAATTAGTGTCATTGCACCTGATCAACTGGCACATATTAAGTTAAGTGTAGTGCGCCTCGCAAAAGCAGATGGTAAGACGCCAATTAAAGTACAAGTTAGTCTGGTTGACGCCAACGATGTGCCTGTGTCAGTTCGCACTGCAATCACACTCGAAAATGATCTTGGTCGCTGGAATGTCACAGACTTTAACTCACAAATGCCTGGAGTTCAAACGTTTATGGAAGGTGGTCTAGCCGAATTCGAGTTGATTCCTCCAGAACAACCGGGAGACGGTCGCATTCGTGTTAGCAGCGGTATTTTAAAAAACGAAGCAGCCATTTCCTATTTGCCAGATTTACGTCCATTGACCGCCATCGGAATCATAGAGGGTGTCGTTAATTTACGTCATGGTGCACCGCTGGGCTCACCGCGTGCTGGTGATGCTTTCGAAGAAGAGTTATCCAATTTTTCTCGCGGTACCGATCAACATCGTGCCGGTAGAGTTGCATTCTATTTAAAAGGTGCAGTGAAGGGAGAATACCTACTGACGGCATCATACGACTCTGACAAACAAGTCCAGGCGGCGTTGTTCAGAGATATACGTCCTGATCAGTTTTATCCTGTCTATGGTGATTCGTCGACTAAGGTCTACGATGCACAAAGTACGGGGCGTTTATATCTTAGAATTGATAAAAATCGTTCCTATTTATTGTATGGAGATTTTACGACGAGCAGTAGTTCCGAGGTTCGCCAGTTAAGTCAAGTTAATCGTAGTTTAACTGGCATTAAAAATGAGTACAGTACGAGCTCAATGAGAGTCACTAGTTATCTTGCACGTGATAACTCAACTCAGGTGATACTAGAAATTCCAGCGAATGGTACATCGGGGCCATATTTGTTGACGGCGCCTGGTGATATGGTCCTTAATAGTGAACAGGTGCAATTAATCGTCCGCGATAAAAATCAACCTAGTGTGATTGTATCAAGCAGTTCAATGACAAGGATTAACGATTATTCCATTGATAATCTTAGCAAAACAATTTTGTTTAATCGTCCTATCGCTTCACTCGATACCAATCTGAATCCACAATCAGTTCGGATAAGCTATCAGGTAAGTACGGGGGGACCTGAATTTTGGGTTGGTGGCGTCGATTTGCAACTGAAATTGACCGATAGCTTACAAATTGGAGCTGTAGCGTCTTACGACGGTAATCCAGTGGACACGCGCCGACTCGAGGCGTTTACTGTGCTAGCAAAGTTAGGTGCTTCTACCACCGTGTCGTCAGAGCTGGTTCATACAGATACAAGTATCTCCCAGAATGGTTACGCAGGTCGTGTCGAGGTACGCCATGAGGACGAAAAACTACAATATCTATTGCAGGCAAAGCGAACTAGCAGGGGATTTGATAATCCTGGTGCGTCGCTTGCTCAAGGACAAACTTTATTGAACGAACATGGAGAGTACAAACTCAGCGATAACACCCGTATCCGAACTGAGGCTTTATACACAAAAGTGGAGCAGGGCGATTCGCGACAGCGTAGTCTGATTGCTAGTGTTCAAACAAAACTTAACGCAAATACCACCGCCGAATTTGGTTTGCATGCAGGCCAACAAACCAACTCACCAAACGGCAACTTCGAATATGGTAGTGTCTCCACAGCCTCTTTTAATAGCGGCGGTGTTGCTGGTGCTCCGAGTCCAGGTACCACAAATAATACAGATAGTTTTGTTAGCTTTCGTAGTCGTCTGACCACATCAATATCTTCGGTTCCGCAAAGCCAGATATACGTTGAGGTAGAGCAAGCGGTGAATGATAGAAGTCGGCATATTGTCGCCCTAGGTGGAAATTATCAATTCAATGAAAAAATTCGCTTATATGGCCGCTATGAATTAATCGATTCGCTCTACGCTTCAAATGCGGCACTCTCTGCTAATCAAATTCGCAATCTAGGATTAATTGGCGTTGAAAGCGCCTTTATGCAAGGTGGAAAAACCTATGAGGAGTTGCGCCTCAACGATACTATCAATGGTCGTTCTGCCATCTCAGCGACTGGAGTTCGCAATACGATAAAAATATCGGACGGTTGGAATGCTACGTTGGGTGCAGAACATACCAACAACTTAGGAAATTCGGCTGGCCTGAGCGGTATCCGTTCGACGGCCGTTACTGGTGCGTTTGATTATCTCGGTACAGGTGATCTTCTGGGCCGAATTCGTGCAAGTTTTGCTCTCGAAAGTAGGGAGTCTGACGGTGCAAGAACGTTTTTAAACAATGCTGCGGTCACTTATAAAATAAATGATGATTGGAGCCTTTTATCACGCTCGATATTGACTAACTCTATCAGTACTTTAGGTGGAAATGTACTACAGACTCGTCAGCAAATCGGATTTGCTTATCGTCCAGTCAAGCAGGATATGTGGAACGCGCTAGGTCGATTTGAACATAAGCGTAATCGTAATTCTGCAGGAGCTCAAGGTATTGATCCTGTTTCTGGCAATGTAACGACAACCCCAGAAGATACGATGACGAATAGCGTCTCCCTGCACGCTAATATTCAGCCTGATTTGAAGACGCAAATGATGTTTCGTTTTGCTGCAAAGCAAAGTAATTACACGGCCGGCGGCATTGCTGGCCAATACTCTGCAGCATTGTTTCAGGCGCGTTATCTACACGACTTAAATCGCGATTGGGATGTCGGCTTGCAACTGGCTACGATGCGCGGCACGGGGGGGATTGCTCAAAATAGTACAGGTGCTGAGCTCGGCTATCAGCTGTCCAACAATACATGGTTGAGTTTTGGATACAACATTCTTGGCTTTAGAGATCCGGATTTGACTACCAATAGTTACACCGACAAAGGTGTATTTTTACGATTGCGTATGAAATTTGATGAAAAAAGTATTGGAATGAATAAACTTATTTCTAACACAAATGAAAATTCCAATTACTCAACTGGAACAAGATAGGTACCTGTGATTTACAGAAATGACGCGGAAAAACAGTGCTAGATGAGCGTGTCAACATCACTTTTTAGTGTGCTGTTTTGTCCACGATTTTTTTTTGAAAGGATTTCAATTGGTATCTGCGAAAAAAAAGTGTTTCTGTCATTCTTTTTCTGTGATTTTTGGAAAAATCTCGCTCCTATTGTTTTTGTTTTTGTTTTTGCATGCGCAAAATGGGAGGGCTGCACCAGCAACCCAACATTGGGATGCAACCGCATTAAATAATCAATTGGATAATGGTCCGGGAAATTGGTTAGGGAGCGTCAACTGGGCAGATAGCCAGGGATTAGTGAACGGTGCTTGGGGGGCCGGTAATACGGCAATGTTTGGCGGTCCTGCTGGAAACGCTAACGGATCGGTTGGCACAGGTCTCATCACTCTTGGTACGTCAGAGATCGATATCATTGGCGGTCTTACTTTTAACGTTTCTGGTTACACGATCACCGGTGGTATGTTATCCAACAATGTGACAAATGCGGTGATCACTACTGGAAGTGGAATTTCTGCAGTCATAAGTAGTGTTCTTACCGGAGCTGGTTCTTATACGTTTACTGGTGACGGAACTATTATCGTGAGCGGTGTTAATACCTACCTAGGTGGGACAGTCATATCTCAAGGTACGGTGCGAGCTTTTGGCTATAGCGCGTTAAGTGGTGCGGGTACAGTGACTTTAGGAGATAGTAATACAGCAAACCATAATATTGCTTACCTTATTTCAGGTGGTACGACAACAGCTAATAATATCTTGGTTTCAGCAAACGCTGGCAGTACTGGTACTGTTACCATCGGTAGCTACAGTGTTGGTTCGTCGACAGGATTCAATGCTAATTTAGCCTTAAATCGAGATGTGATTCTATCTGATCAAACTGCCGACGGTACATCGTTTGGTGGGCTTGTATCGGGAAATGGAAATATTACGCTCAGCGGCACCAGAATTACGTTCCTCAGAGTCAACACCTTTGCCGGACAAATGACCGTGCCAAGCGGGACAATTGTTCAAGGGGATATCAGTAATGTATTCAATAATAACGATTTGATACTTAACGGTATTTTGCAGTTCAATGCGTCGGTTGCAAGTGCACAAAGTATTGGTGCATTGAGTGGATCTGGTACGACGCAATATATTACCGGTAGTACCCAAATCCTGACTCTTGGTACTAACAATAACAGTGGTGTTTTTTCAGGTGTTATTAGTGGCCTTGGTACGTCCATTATCAAAAGTGGCACCGGAACGCAGACATTGAGTGGTGCCAATACGTATGGTGGAGCCACAACAGTCAACGCAGGTAACTTAAGTTTAACCGGTAGCGCATCCTCTGCAATTACCGTTAATAGCGGGGGAACTTTGACTGGGACGGGGGAAAATACTGGTAGCTTATCAGTACTCAGCGGCGGTAGGGTTGCACCAACGGTACCTGCGTCAACAGGCATTAATAGTTTGACGGTTGGGGGAGCCACCTTTGCCAGTGGTTCATCACTAAACATTACGCTTGGTACTGTGGGTACGGTATTCAATACCACCGGTGCTCTTAGCTTACCGATATCGGGAGCGCTCTTAAATATTAGTGCAGGCACTGGGTTTACTTCGGGGACCTATACTGTTGTCAATGCTTCTGGTGGTGTGACAGGTGTGTTTAGTACGATTAATTTACCAGCTGGATACGCTGCAGTTGCTACCTATACCAACAATAAAGTACAACTGACGATCTATGCACGTTTAACCCTGGTGAATAAGTGGGGTGCGGGTGCTGTTGCTGGGGATAGTGTGACGGCGACGACTATTGGTGCTACTGTCAACGCCAGTGTAACTTCAGCCGCGATAGTGGCTGGTAACACGACAACCGGATCAACGCTCGGTAGTATTCTTGCAGGTCAACAGATCTGGTTGCCAGCGCCGACAATGACACCGACGGCGAATTACGGTAATTACGCGGTGAGTTTGTCCTGTAATAACAGCACCTCCTTAAGTACAAGTACTTTCCCAGCAAGCTTTACAGTCAGCACAGCGGACGCTACGAATGGCGTGACATGTAGCTACTCAGAAACCTCTACAACTGTGGTAATCAGCGGTGCAGTAATCTTAGATAACGGAGCAGGGGGAGGGGCGGCTAATGACGGTATCCAAAATGGTTCTGAAACAGGCCTAGGACAGGTGATAGTCAGTGCCACCGATTGCGCAAGTACAATTTATAGCAGTGCAACGACGAGCGCTTCGGGACAGTTTAGTCTGACATTCCCATCTGGAAGATTAGGTGGCGTTTGTGTAATCAAAACATTGCAGGCTGGATATATCGCTGTGAGTAGCAATGCCGGCAATACCAGCGGCACTTATACCGTCGCTACTGATACCTTAAGATTTACCGCAACAGCAGGACAAAACTACAGCAATATTGTTTTTGGACAGGTCTTACAAAGCACCTTTGTGGGTAATGACAGTAATACCGTCGCGGTAGGTAACGCAGTGGTGTATCCGCACACCTACATTGCAGGCAATGCCGCAAAGGTCAGTTTTATGGCAAGTGATGCGCAGAACCTTACCGGGCAAAGTTGGACTTCGGTGATTTATCTGGATGTTGGGTGTACTGGTGTACTCAGTAGTACGTCCACTGTGTTGACGGGATCGCTCAGCATTCAGGCCGGTACTCAAATTTGTATATTGGTGCAAGTGACAAGCCCGTCGAATGCGACGACAAGCACCGTAGACACAACGACGGTAACGGCGACAGAGACCTACAATCCTACGCCCACAGTTGGAGCAATAACGCGTACTTTGAGTATTACGGATACCACCTTGGTGGCTTCGCCGGTAATATCGTTGCTCAAGAAGTTGCGTCTTGTTGCTGCTTGCCCAGCGACGGCCGCTGCGTCACTTGCCAACATAACCGATCAGTACGCGATTGAAAATTCTGTCGCGCCAGGACAGTATGTGCAATATCTGGTGACCTACAGCAACAATACCAGCACACCGATCACTAATTTGACGTTATACGACACCGTACCTGCCTACACGCAGTTTGTGAATGCGTACTGTGTGAGTACACCTACTATAGGTATTAGCAGTTGTGCAGTGACGATGGCACCATCAGTCGGTGGTGCAGGATCGATTAGTTGGACGATGACGGATGTGAGTACGGGGTCCAAGGGTTTAGCAATAAGTGGTACGGGCTCCGTCAATTTCTGTGTGCAGGTTCAGCAGTGATAGAAATATAAATTAGTCCCGTATCAATCTGCAACAATCGAAGTAAATTCGCGACACTGAATTAGAATAAAGTCCGAAAAAAGTAAGATTTACTCGTATACAACACATCATTGCGCAAAAAGTAAAAACCCCCTAAGTTTTTGATTACTTAGGGGGTTTTTAGGCAAACTTGGTAGTAGTTTACAGTGTTCATGGCGGAGAAGGGGGGATTCGAACCCCCGGTAGGGATAAACCTACGCACGCTTTCCAGGCGTGTGACTTAAACCACTCATCCACCTCTCCTGCATTTCGTCGTTGCGATCTTGCTACATCAGCGAAGCTCGCTATTCTAGCAAACTATTTCTCTATATGGAAGCTTTTGCCAGCGAATTATTCAATAATCAGGCACCGACCCAGGGTAAATCTTGGTAGCACCAGCCGCCAATGGTCTTTCTGTGTCCGTGTTCGTCTTTGTCGCCTTCAAAGCCTTGCAAGATGTCATAGCAGTTTGTGTAGCCATGTTCAGTGGCCAATTTGGCAGCATGACGTGACCGAACACCTGAACGGCAAAGGAAGAGAATCGCAGTGTCTTGGTTGCTGGTGACTGTCTGGAGTTGTGTCAAAAACTCAGCATTAGGCGCGCCGCCTGGATATAAACTCCATTGCACGGCGAAATGTTGTTCGGGCTTAATCAGTACTTTTCCAATCCAGTCGCGTTCAGCATTAGTGCGCACATCGACTAATAATGCGGAAGGTGTTGATTGTAATAACTTATAGGCTTCAGACGGTGAGAGTGCGCCCGCATAAGGCAGGTTTTGTTCTTGTCCGCGATGGCGTCCAAGTTGCAGCAAAGAATGATCAGACATGCCTGAATCTCTTCATCAAGAATGGAAAAATAAGACTGATTATGCATGACTGTGAACCTTTTGCACAGTCACGCTTGTTCAGATGGCAAGGGCTTTTTGGGCGATGGCCAACTCGGGCGCGGGGCGACCGTAGAGATAGCCCTGAAAAGCATGACAATCCTGGTTTTGTAAGAAAATTCGCTGTGCTTCGGTTTCTACACCTTCCGCAATGACTGCCAGACCCAGACTCTTACCGAGTCCGATAATTGTTCTGGTAATTGCAGCATCATTCGGATCGATCAAAATGTCTCTGACGAAGGATTGGTCAATTTTTAGCTGATCCAGCGGCAGACGTTTTAAGTAACTTAAGGAAGAGTAGCCTGTGCCAAAGTCATCTAAAGAAAAACATACACCGTGGGCTTTGAGTTGATTCATCTTATTGATTGTTTCTTCAATATCGTCAACTAATAAACTTTCCGTCAGTTCTAATTTGAGCTTACTGGCGTCGATGCCGACCTCTACGATGGTGGACAAAACGCCGGAAACAAAATCCGGCTGGCGGAATTGTTTGGCGCTGACATTAACAGCCATCGTGAGTTGCATGGTTTCCGGATCTTGCTCCCACTTAAGCAATTGTTGGCAAGCCGTTTTAAGCACCCAGGCACCAAGTGGAAGAATTAATCCTGACTCTTCAGCGAGAGGAATAAATTCGGCAGGAGAAATCATGCCTTTAAATGGGTGTTTCCAACGCAGTAATGCTTCCGCGCCGATCAGATTGCCTGCACTATTAACTTGTGGCTGGTAGTACAGGATGAACTGCCCTTGACAGATACCGGTACGCAAATCGGCCTCCATTGCCGCTCGAGCTGTCACGATATTGAGCATGTCAGGATCAAAAAAACATAAGGTGTTGCCACCAGATGCTTTTGCTTCATACATGGCAACTTCGACTTGTTTGAGCAATTCGTTGGCAGAGTCGGTTTCAGCGTTGAAGAGATCGATACCGATACTTGCTGTGGTGTGGTATTGCTGGCCGTCGATAAAGAAAGGCAACTTCAGTTGCTCGATAATTTGTGTGGCGTTTTTTTTGGCTTTAATCGCAGCGTCTTGCACGTGTTCATTGAGGTCTTCTAGAATCAATGCAAACTCGTCACCACCGATACGCGCTAGGGTGTCAGCGCGACCAATACTGTTGGCCAGTCTTTTAGCCACTTCCTGTAACATCATATCGCCAATTGCATGGCCGTTGATGTCGTTGATCGTCTTGAAATTATCTAGATCAAGAAAAAGGATTGCGCCGTGGCGCTTACTTCGACTGTTGTTAGCGAGTGCGTGTTGAAGCCGGTCCTGTAACAAGCGTCGGTTTGCCAAGCCAGTCAGTGGATCGTGGTAGGCGAGGTGTTCTAGTTTGGCTTCTGTTGCTTTACGTTGGGTGATGTCCTGCATCGTACCTACGTAATTCATCGTTTTTCCATCGGTGGACTGGACTGCTGTGATCGTCAGCCATTCGGGATAAATCTCTCCATTTTTGCGACGATTCCATATTTCTCCTTGCCAGAAGCCATTCTCTTTCAATTGTTCAGACATGTCGATGTAGTAACTTGCGCCATGCATCCCAGATTTGAGTAAGCTGGTTGTCTTGCCGATGGCTTCTTCTTTGGAGTAGCCGGTAATTCTGGTGAAGGCTTTATTTACTCTTAAAATGACGCGATTTTCATCGGTAATGACCATACCTTCCTGCCCTTCGAAAGCGATCGCAGCCACCCGCACATCGTCTTCAATCCGCTTACGGGCTGTGATATCTTGTAATGTACCGATGCGCCGTAGTTCTTGTCCGCTGGACGTTTTATCGAGTTCAATTTGTGAATGAACCCAAGTTGTTTGACCTTCGATGAGTAAGCGAAATTCAGTTTCGCTATGAGTATTGCTGTTTATGCTCTCCCAATGTTCAATGGCTTGTCGCCGATCATCAGGGTGAATCTTTTTCAGAATAGTTTGACGGTCTAATTGAACGCCCTTGGCAATTTTAAGTATGCTGTACGCTTCATTGGAACATAAAATTTTGTGGTTGGCGTCTGCAACCCAACTACCTGTTCTGGAAATGCGTTGAGCACGACACAAGTCTGCTTCCCTGGCTGCTAGCTCATTGGTGCGGGAAGTAATGAGTGCTTCCAGACTGCGCTTCTGTTGCTTGCTGTTGAGTAATAACTTGACCATGCAAGCAACGATAAGACTGACCAGAAAAACAAGACTGCATTTGATGATCAGCGCGATCAGCGATCTATCGGCATCATTGAATGCGACGTCGAGATACCAGAGGGTATTAGGTAATTTGATTGTTTGTCTGACCGCACTTTGATGATAAAAATGAGCACTTTTGTCTATACTTTGTTTTAGCCCTGTGGCGGGGTCGTATCGCCACAACTCATATTCATGCCCATGTTGCGCAAGTAAAGGGAGTTCTGTTTCTTTGATTATTTGTTGTAAAGGAATGACAACAGAGACCATTCCCCAAAAATGATTTTGGTCATTCTCTTTTTGAAGGAAAATGGGTAAGCGCCCAATGATACCAATACTTCCTCTGCGGAGCATGAGCGGTCCTGCCAAAGAAAGTTGGTTGGTCTTTTTTGCAATGATGGCTTCAGTCTTTCGTTCAGGATCGTTAAACAAGTCGATACCTAGTCCAAACTTTCTCCAGACCGTTGGCACGACCTTGCTTGTGATGCCATTCGGCGCAAGATATAAGGCAGCTATACTTGAGTGATACGATAATAAATGGTTCCCAAAACTCTCAAAATTATCGACGTTGCCGTTGTGATCCTTGATGAGAGAGGCGACCGCGTAAGTTGCAGACAGAGCGTGCGCCAACTTGTCCTCAATTTCCCGCACTTGTATGGTTGCCAGCTCTGAGGTTGAAAGATGTTCTTCAATAAGAGCACTTTGTTCGAGCCTAATAACAATTGAAGTGCCAACTGCAATCGACGCTAAGAACGTCCATATCGCAAAGAGATGAGAGTTGAAGGAGAACCTTCTGGAGATAGATGGCATATGATGTCTACTAATAGTCCTATCGGCGATGGAAACAGTCAAGTTTCATGTTAACTGCCGGATATTGTCATGCCGTCGTGTTAGCGCAATCATTAAGCGAACGATAGCTAATGGATAAATGAGAGTCAATCATGTTCGTTTCCAATCGGCACTGTTTCTGATGCGCATCAATCATTGACTAAAAAATGCCCATGAATGATCGTATTGATCATGCGAAGGTGAAGGTGAATATTGAGCGGATGACTTAAATATAACGATAGGGGTTTATGAAGTAGCATTGACGCCATTTTATTGATATCTGCCAGCGCCATGCACCAATGCACCAAAACGTGGCTATTTGCGTCGAGAAAGATGCGTTGCATTTATTTGGTGCAAATAAATTTTTTTGCACTCATTTAGTGCTGCATGTTTTTGGTGCTTACTTAAATAGTTGTCGCTGGAGTAATGAAAATAGAGAAAAACATGAATTTATGCATAAATTTATTTGTTTTTTGTTCGGCTGGAAGGTGGCATAGTTTCTGCTATGATTGATAGTTGAGTTTAGCCGATGCATGAAATTCGATGGGACAGAGGGTGATATATACGCTCATTTCCTTCGATTAATATGGCTGGCGTAGTGCTCAGCAATTTCCGAATTTATTTTTAGCTCTATTTGAGGAGTTTCACATGGCAATGACAGCCGCAGAAGTCTTGAAAATGGCGAAAGACAACGAAGTTAAGTTCGTTGACTTTCGTTTTGCTGATACCCGAGGCAAAGAACAGCACGTAACTGTTCCAGTTTCCCAATTCGACATTGATAAATTCGAATCTGGTCACGCATTCGACGGCTCTTCCATCGCCGGCTGGAAAGGTATCGAAGCGTCTGATATGTTGTTGATGCCTGATCCAAACACAGCAAATATCGATCCATTCATGGAAGAAACAACATTGTTTATGCAATGTGACGTGATCGAGCCATCCGATGGCAAAGGTTACGACCGCGATCCACGTTCTATCGCTAAACGTGCAGAGGCTTACCTGAAATCCTCAGGTATCGGTGATACCGCTTACTTTGGCCCAGAGCCAGAATTCTTCATTTTCGACGGCGTACGTTGGAAAATCGATATGTCCGGTTGCTTTGTGAAGATTGATTCTGAAGAAGCTTCTTGGACAACAGGCGAAAAACTCGAAGGCGGCAACACTGGCCATCGTCCAACTGTTAAAGGCGGCTACTTCCCAGTGCCACCAGTCGACAGCTTCCAGGACATGCGTTCTGAAATGTGCCTGATTTTGGAATCCTTGGGTATTCCAGTTGAAGTACATCACCATGAAGTTGCTGGCGCTGGTCAAAATGAAATCGGCACCAAGTTCTCTACATTGGTTGAGCGCGCTGACTGGACACAAAACCTGAAATACGTTGTTTGGAACGTAGCACATACCTACGGCAAAACAGCGACTTTCATGCCTAAACCAATCGTTGGCGATAACGGCTCTGGTATGCACGTTCACCAATCAATCTGGAAAGATGGCAAAAACCTGTTCGCAGGCGACGGCTATGCTGGTTTGTCTGATTTCGCTCTGTACTACATCGGCGGTATCATCAAACATGCAAAAGCATTGAATGCGATCACTAACCCAGGTACAAACTCCTACAAGCGTTTGGTTCCAGGTTACGAAGCACCAGTGAAATTGGCTTACTCTGCACGTAACCGTTCTGCTTCTATCCGTATTCCTTATGTTGCTAATCCAAAAGGCCGTCGCGTTGAAGCACGTTTCCCAGATCCACTGGCAAATCCATATCTGTGCTTTGCTGCATTGATGATGGCAGGTTTGGATGGCGTGCAAAACAAGATTCACCCAGGTGAAGCTGCAACAAAAGATTTGTACCATCTGCCACCAGAAGAAGATGCATTGATCCCAACAGTATGTTCTTCTTTGGAAGAGGCACTGGATGCATTGAACAAAGACCGTGAGTTCCTGACACGCGGTGGTGTATTTAGCGACAGTATGATCGACGCTTACATCGAACTGAAAATGCAAGATGTTCAACGTATGCGTATGACAACGCATCCAGTTGAATTCGACATGTATTACTCTCTGTAATCCATGACGAAGTAAAGAAAAAGCGGGGGCAACCCCGCTTTTTTTCTTTTGTGCTTTCACGTGCTTTGTTACATCTGGTAAGCGGGAATTGTGTATCGCCCGAGCTTCGAATACACTACAAGTCTGTTCGCGACTATTGAATGCATATGACTCGATTATTGACTGGCCTTGTTTCCTTACTCTTATTGCAAAGCATTGCCTACGCGCAGACCGAGGTCTATCTATGCGTTGATGCAAATGGACGTAAAGAGTATAAAAATACCGGTGCAACCAAAGGGTGCAGTAAAGTCGAATTGCAGGGCATTACGCTTGTTCCTGCTCCCGCGTTGCCATCGCCCACCAAAAAAGCGCAGGGTAAATCTGCATCGAGCCCCTCAGATTTTCCAAAAGTTGACGACTATACGCAAAAATCGCGTGATTCAGATCGCAAGCAAATCTTGCAAGATGAGTTGAAGTCAGAGCAAAAAAAATTAGATGATCTGAAAAAAGAATACAACAACGGTGAACCGGAGCGATTGGGGGGGGAGCGCAACTATGCCAAATATCAGGAACGAACTGCGTCTATGAAAGACGATATCAGTCGGACTACAAAAAATATTGAAGCATTGCAACGCGAACTCAATAACCTGAAATAATGATGATGCACATGCTTTGCGTTTTTCAGGCATGATGTTTGCGTAAAGGTCGCTATGTGCGGCCTTTTTTTTGGACTATGTTGAAAAATTCTCTTACCCCATTTGCCGGACTTGATCTCCTAACGTCGGCTGTTATCGTTCTTAATGGCGAGGGCAGCATCGTCTTTGCGAACGCCGCTGCCGAAAGTTTATTAGATAGCTCTTTAAAAGCGCTGACTCACCAGAAATTAGGAGATCTTTTTCTTAATGCGAATGAATTGATCGCTGTATTTGAGCAAGCGGTAGCGCATCAATTTGCAGATAAACGCCAGGATTTGACTCTGGAGCGTGCAGGGCGGGAGCCTTTGCACGTGCACAGCATCGTAACGGCCTTAGATAATCCGGAGTTACCTGTACTGATTGAATTTCGTGAAAACGTTCAGCAACTCAAGCTTGATCGCGAAGAGCGTATGCTTGATCAGAATAAAGCGAATAAAGAACTTATCCGTAATCTTGCACACGAGATCAAAAATCCACTGGGCGGTATTCGTGGTGCAGCGCAATTGCTGGAATTGGAATTGCCCGAACGTCAGCTAAAAGAACTCAGAGAATACACGCAGGTCATTATCAAAGAAGCTGATCGCCTACAAACGCTAGTTGATCGTTTGCTGGCGCCACACCGACTTCCGCACATTGTTGGTGATGTTAATATCCATGAAGTGTGCGAGCGGGTAAGAAGTCTGATCGTTGCTGAGTTTCCGCAAGGCCTGACTATTGAGCGTGACTATGATTTGTCGATTCCAGAATTTCGCGGTGATAAAGAGCAACTGATTCAGTCGGTGCTTAATATTGCGCATAATGCCGCGCAGGCACTGAATGAAAGAATACGACAAGGGGACGCTTGTTTAACATTTAAAACGCGAGTCGTTCGGCAAATTACCGTAGCCAAGGTACGTTACAGGCTGGCATTAGATTTGCATATCATTGATAACGGACCTGGAATTCCGCCAGAAATCCGCAACCGAATTTTTTATCCCCTTGTATCTGGACGGGATGGCGGTAGTGGTTTAGGCTTAACTTTGGCACAAACCTTTGTTGATCAACACATGGGTGTGATTGAGTGTGAAAGTCGCCCTGGTTGTACTGATTTCCGGATCCTGATTCCGCTTCCTTAATGTAAGTAAGCGCATCAAGTGTGAGACGCCAAAAGTGTCATCATTAATCGCTACGTTGAAACCTAAGACTAAGATAAAGATATGAAACCAATTTGGATAGTGGATGACGATGATTCAATTCGCTGGGTAATCGAGAAGGCTTTGGCCAGAGAAAATCTGATCACGAAAAGCTTTACCAATGCGCGCGATGCGATGGTGGCCCTGCAATCCGAAGCCCCGCAAGTATTGGTTTCTGATATTCGTATGCATGGTGCTTCCGGACTTGAACTTCTGCAAACGGTAAAAGCAAAACACCCCGGTCTACCCGTGATTATTATGACTGCATTTTCTGACCTCGATTCAGCAGTCGCGGCATTTCAAGGCGGTGCTTTTGAATATCTAGCGAAGCCGTTTGATCTGGATAAGGCCGTTGAACTGATTCGTCGTGCACTTGAAGAGAGCTTGCGTGAGGCGAATGTAGAACAGAGCATCTCAGAAACACCTGAAATTTTGGGGCAGGCTCCTGCTATGCAGGATGTATTTCGTGCTATCGGACGTTTGTCGCAATCAAATGTGACGGTCTTAATTACAGGTGAGTCTGGTAGTGGTAAAGAATTAGTCGCGCGCGCTTTACATAAACACAGCCCACGCTCAAATCAGCCTTTTATCGCCCTTAATACAGCGGCGATTCCAAAAGACTTATTAGAATCAGAACTATTCGGGCACGAGCGCGGTGCCTTTACTGGCGCGCAGACAATGCGGCGCGGCCGCTTCGAGCAAGCAGAAGGTGGCACCCTGTTTTTAGATGAAATCGGTGATATGCCGTTTGATCTTCAGACGCGATTATTACGCGTTCTGTCGGACGGCCATTTTTATCGCGTGGGCGGACATCAGCCAATGAAAGCGAATGTCAGGGTCATTGCGGCCACGCATCAAAATTTGGAATTGCGCGTCAAAGATGGCCTGTTCCGTGAAGACTTATATCACCGTTTGAATGTGATTCGTTTGCGTCTGCCTAGTCTGCGTGAGCGACGTGAAGATATTCCGCTTTTGGCTAAGTTTTTTTTAGCACAAAGTGCAAAGCAACTTGGTGTTGATGTGAAGCGTCTGTCAGAAACCTCAATGCATTATTTATCTGGCATGGATTTTCCTGGAAACGTCCGACAGTTAGAGAATTTGTGTAATTGGATTACTGTCATGGCCCCGGGGCAAACGGTGGAAATTGCGGATTTACCGCAAGATATGCTCCCAGTGGCTGTTGCCAATAACGCGTCAGATTCAAGAAAAAATGAGCCTGCAAAGCAAACGGTTGTCGATGCTTCCCCATCGATGCCAAACGATCATTTCCCACAGGAGCGCAGTACTCTTTCCAGCGCCAATTGGGTAGCCTTATTAGAGGTTGAGGCTTCGGCGATGCTCAATGACGGTCAAACTGACGTAATCGTTAAATTAGGTAAGAGCTTTGAATCTATTGTGATCCGCGCCGCATTAAAGCACACCCATGGCAGAAAGAATGATGCAGCGATCCGCTTGGGGATAGGCCGCAATACGATCACCCGAAAAATTCAGGAGTTGGGGATTGATGGTGCAAAAGATGATTAAATTTTTCATCAAACAAGGTTAATTATTAAGGGGCAATGTCTGTTTTTAAATAAAACGTTTTGTGGGGCGTGAATATCAGAGTATGATTTTTAATGGCAAGCAACTATTTTCTTGATGTTTTGTTTGTACTATCAAAAAATCGTTGCTGGCATGAGATTTATTCAGAATGCAGGACTCACGCTGTTCTTTTGCGCTGTCACCATATCAGGAGATGTCCCATGAAGATCGATTCATTGTTCCAACAACAAAATGCGTTGCCGTCCATTCCTAAAGTTGTGCAGGAAGTCATTGAGAGTTTCAATAACGAGAGTGTCTCTATCGACGAAATCGCCAAGAAACTCTCTGCGGACTTGGTTCTGAGCGCCAAACTCTTAAGATTGGCTAATTCTTCCTATTATCACTCATCACGTAGCGTTGGCTCTGTCGACGATGCCGTGTTGATGCTGGGATTTATGACTGTCCGCACCTTGGTGGTTAGCAGTGGTTTAACTGGTGGTTTTAAAACCATGCCAGGGATTGACCTGAAACAATTTTGGCGTTACAGCCTGCATGCTGCTGTTGTGGCGAAGTGGCTGGCAAAACAAACGCATGGCAATTCGGATTTTGCTTTTACGGTCGGACTAATGCATGCCATTGGACAACTCGTGATGCATGCTGGTATGCCGGAAGAGGCGCTGCAAGTAGATAAAATCGCCGGTACGCTCGATGCACGTCGACCTAGTATTGAGCGCACTTCTTTTGGGTATGATTTTTATGATGTTGGCGCTGAGTTAGCAAAACGCTGGAGATTTCCGGATACGTTCTCTGAAGCGATCAAGGCGTCAGCCGCACCATTAGAAGCGCACCAGTTCGAGCCCATTGCAGGAATTGTTCACATCGCCGCATGGCGCTCTAGGGCTGAGGAGAATAAATTTAGTCATGAAGAGCTGGAAGCGACATTACCGTTAGACGTTGTCCGAAAATTAGGATTAACTTCAGATATGGTACTCAATGACATGCCGCCATTACATGAGCTGAGCGAAGGTCTTGATGACTTGCTTAACTAGTTTTCGATGGCGTTGCTCAATACGTCCAAACCCGCGCCATCGTATGAGACACGGTTGTGTCATCAAAAAAAATGTGGGTCGAGTTTGGTGCGTATGAGCTAGTAGATATTATTTTTTCTTTTCGATGTCTAATGCAACTGCCTCGGCAACCTTGATTCCATCAACACCCGCTGACAAGATTCCGCCTGCATAACCCGCACCTTCACCTGCAGGATACAGTCCCTTCGTATTTAAACTTTGCAAGTTTGTATCACTTCGTTTAATTCGTATTGGGGAAGATGTTCTTGTTTCAATCCCCGTTAGGATGCCGTCTTTCATTGCAAAACCGCGAATCTTTTTGTCGAACTCCGGAATCGCCTCACGAATTGCTGTAATTGCGAATTCGGGCAGTGCTTTTGCTAAATCAACGAGTGTGACGCCTGGTTTATATGAAGGAATCACATCGCCAAATTCAGAAGAGGATTGACCTTTAATAAAATCGCCAATCAATTGACCTGGCGCATTGTAATTCTCGCCTCCTAATTGATACGCTATTTCTTCGAGTCTACGTTGAAAATCAATGCCAGCCAGCGGATGTCCAGGGTAATCTTCAGGAGTAATTCCGACGACAATCGCGCTGTTTGCATTACGCTCATTGCGGGAGTATTGACTCATACCATTAGTTACGACGCGCCCGGGTTCTGATGTTGCGGCCACAACTGTTCCGCCAGGGCACATGCAAAAGCTATACACTGAACGGCCATTTTTTGCGTGATGAACTAACTTGTAGTCTGCGGCACCTAATATCTTGTTGCCAGCATTTGGACCGAAACGGGCTTTGTCAATGACGGACTGGGGATGCTCGATTCGGAAGCCTACTGAAAAAGGCTTCGCTTCGACATAAACGCCGCGGTCATAGATCATCTGGAAGGTATCGCGCGCACTGTGTCCGATCGCTAGAACGACGTGATCTGTCTCAATGTACTCCCCATCATTGACATACAGGCCACGTACTTGTCCGTCCTGAATATCAATATCCGTTACTTTTTGCTGAAAGCGAATTTCACCACCAAGCGCTTCGATGCAATGGCGCATTTCCTCAATCATTTTTACCAAGCGGAACGTTCCGATATGGGGTTTGTTCACATACAGGATTTCTTCTGGTGCACCTGATTTGACAAACTCAGTCAACACTTTTCTACCGTAATGCTTGGGATCTTTAATCTGACTATATAACTTGCCATCCGAAAACGTACCGGCACCGCCTTCGCCAAACTGAACATTTGATTCGGGTTGCAATTCCCTTTTGCGCCATAGCCCCCACGTATCTTTTGTACGTTCCCGCACTGTTTTGCCGCGTTCCAGAACGATAGGGCGATAACCCATTTCAGCTAAAAGCAAGGCAGCAAAGAGACCACATGGACCAAAGCCCACGACTACGGGGCGTTTGAATGGATTTTCCCCTGCTTTGGCGACAAATTTATACGTGGTGTCAGGCGTGATGCCGAAGTGAGGGCGATCTTTATATTTTTGTATTAATGTATCGTCTTGCGTTGTTTCGAAATCAACCGTATAAATCAAGACGATCGCTGTTTTCTTACGCGCGTCGTAGCTGCGGCGGAAGACTGTAAATTGAATAAGATCCTGCTCTTCAATATCTAAATATTGCAGAATCGCTTCTTTTAAAGCGCCTTCCGGATGATCGAGCGGTAACTGTAAGTCGGTAATGCGTAACATAGTTGTTTCCAAAAAACTTCGCCATGGAAGTTAGGTAATTCTTTTAAAGCCGATATTTTACCTGTTACTCGCTTTAACCTGCTTCTTTTCTATATGTAGAGGCGTGGACGTGTTGTGAGGTATGTGGGTGGAAATTATTTGCGGCAGAATAGTCGCGGAAATGAATGCAGCAAATCATTTTCAAATTTCCCTTGCCTAATTGAGCTGTACTTTGCTATAGTTCGCCTCCCGCTAAAACGGGAAGTAAGAAGAAAGCAGCAGCCAGGAACTCCGGCAGTTTGAAATGGTAAGAATGACGCGAAAGCGACAAAGCGAACCAGAAAGAACAGCAA